>ERZ772863.346-NODE-346-length-57725-cov-26.925143_pt1 | contig 57725 bp, 71 predicted proteins | sample MGYA00512134_ERZ772863 | MGnify/ENA primary metagenome ERZ772863 (study PRJEB29015, sample SAMEA2737659) | human gut metagenome | biome: human gut; feature: human-associated habitat; material: faeces | place: China | collected 2012 ...
TCACGATTTTATCTTTGTTGGTTCCAGCGGTCACCTCAGCCTGTGTGGCAAAGTCAATGGTCTGCGGATAGATAACGTAGGTAACTGTGCCATCGGTGACAGTAGTCCCTACGCCAGTCCATGCAGGTTCAACCGCCGCCGTAGTCCCTGATTTAGTCACTCTTGCGTAGGTGCCGGCGACCATGTTCGGACTTCTTACCACATTGTTCGTGGCAAGGTCTTTGTTAGGCTGCCAAAGAATATCAGCCCCGATAATATTCTGTATCGTCGCATTTAAATTTCTTTGGTAGTCCTGCCAGTCTTGAATCTTCGTTCCCTTGTCTCCGGCTTCGGTTGAAAGATGGAGATAGTCTTCGATGTTGGATTTAAATTTTTCAATGCTCATTATGTATCATCCTCATATCCCTGCCATGAAATATCGGCCACGCCCGAAACGACATTGCCTTTCACATCAATAAGCTGAATCACGCATGGAGTCCTTGAAAGAATCTTGAGCCCTACTGCGGTTCCACTGTCCTGGATAGCGTCCAAATGGCAGACAACGGTCTTGTAGTTCGGAGTCACGATAGGAAGCGTTATACCCTCAGCCGGAACCTTCAAATCTTCAAAGTGCTCATTTCTATCGGGAACGTCGATGAACGCTTTAAGAGACTTAATGACTGTTTCCTGTGAGGTGTTGTTCAGTGCGACTATCTTGATTTCAATCCAGTCGCCCTTGTTTACATAGAGCCTGTCGGAGTACTGTTTCCACAAGTCGTTGGCTATCGGGTAAGCGGTAGAGTCCGCAGAATCCTTCCGCCAAAACGGACGGTTGTAGTCAATCTTTCTCCAATAAGGAGTAGACAGTGCTTTCCTGTAATAGACAATGGCAGGGCCGTCTATGTCATACTCAAGCCAAAACTGCCCGCTTGCAGGTGCCGTCATGCGGGTAAGGATTTCATACTGCTTAAAATTTGTTTCCCATGCAAAGTCATCTGCACTAGACCATCTGTACCCCGTGGCAGTAGGCCACATGTATACATCGTTGACGGCATGGATATATCCGTCTTGCATTATCTTGCCGGTATTACTTGTAAGAGCTTCCCATGTATCAGCCTTGAAATCGTTCTCAACTAATACATTCTGCTCAAGCAGGTCGCCCAAATCGAGAATGCAGTAAGCAAAATTATTTGATTCATTCCCTGCATTATCCACGGCCTTTATCATGACAGCGTGAGTTCCCTGTCTGACGGTCTGCGTTTCATAGGGCTGAGTAACAATCAAACCTTCCTGCACGGGAATACCTGCGTCCCAGTTCAGTTCGCTTCCCTGCGTGTACTTGATACGGAATCCCTTGATGTCGTTCGGGGATGGGTAGTCAAAGTCCCACCAATAACGGCGGAGACCGCTTGCCATCTTTTCCACGTTGATGGTTTTTACGTCCGGCGGCAGGGCATCTGTGCCATTGGTTAAGATGTTGTTTGTACAGTATTCTGACTTTATACCTACATCGTTCACGGCACACAAGCGCACATAATAAGTCTTCATCGAAAGGACGTTCAATGTACACTGGGTTTCGCCAGAAACAAACTTCTTTTCATACATCCAGTTTTCCCCGTCATTGGAAATTTCCATGACAACGGGATTGAGCGTCCTTGGATTTATCCATGTGGCGTGAACAAGATTGGTAATTGTGCTGTCTGCTTCACAGTACTTTTCCGTAGAGAGAATCAAGTTTTTTGGCGGTTCCACTGTGTTATCGTATCGTTCGATTTCGGGAATATTGGTCACATCCATGTCATAGAGTTCGGGATAGTACTCAATAGCCTGGATAATCCTTGTCTCATCGGAGTGGGAAGCGGAAATTGAGAGTACACGGAATTTCTTTGCTTCATGGCCATTGTGTCCGATGACATAGATGCAGTCCGGTTCAGCGTCAGAAGGCGCACTTGCCAACGTGACCTTGTTTCCTGCGATAGAAGAAATATTATAGTAGGACGGTTTGTCGGTGGAATTGCCTCTGATAAGCATCGTTGTTACGTCAGACAGGTTGTCCGCCGGCTGGTCGATGGTTACCACGTTGCCGTCAATCGCAACGATTCTTCCGCCAACGCCCCAATCCATGATATCTTCCTGCACAAGAATGACGTCGCCTATCTGACAGGCGATAGCGTCGGCAAAGGCTTCAAAGGAAGCAGTCCTTATCTCATACTTGTTCGAGCGGAGCTTGTAGGCCCCGTATCTGTAAGCCTGATTCACGTCTGTGCATCCCATGAGTTCAATCTGCGTGGGCTGCTGAGGCGTGTCGGATTCGTTGTAAGAATCGGAGTAGACGGCCAGTACGTCACGTTCGTAGTTCTTATCCTTGTTCATGAACGAAACTTCAATGCAGTTGGCCCGGTCATCAGTGGACTGGTATTCGTTGCTGAAACTATCCTTCTTGATGTTGGCTACCGTGAAGAGCTGTACCGGGTCGGATGCACAGTCATAGATACAGGAAACCTTGGTGCCAATCAACACGATTGCTCCGTAACCGACACGGCATGGGTACTGCAATGCGTCATACAGTTTCATTGCCGAATCATACAGGTAGTTGAAATCAATGTTATTGGCATCGCACATATCGGCCCACGCATTGAAAGCGTAATAGTCGATGTTCTCATAAGGGATACCTGTTGCCACGAAAGAATCTTTGCCATCTACGGAAGTCAGCTTCCTGCACTGGTGGAGAATGTCATAAGCGGCCCATGCCGGATTTTCGGCAGGTTTCTGTTCATAAGCTTTGGTATCTGGGTTCCATACCCATACAAGGCTTCGGGAAATCAGACATGTTAGCTGAGGGTCTGAGCCGGAAAGCTGGTCAGTTGCAAGAGCCTTCAAGCCTAACAGGGCCTTGCCCGGATATCTGAAATCATCATAGATAATCTGTGTGATACCCACCCACTGAATCTTGTTCGCAGTCCGTGTTGAGGTATCGTCCTTGTGGGTACATCTTACCCGCACTTCATACTGGGCAGGTTCAAGTCCATACACGTCATAGACACGATAGAAAGCATCGGTTTTCTTCTGGCGGATAACGCCGTCACCATTGTGGGAAGCAATGACTTTCTTCTTGTACTCATCAAGAGTCATAGAATAAGTCCACTTCTCGATATGGTTTCCGTCATCATCGGTCTTGTAGACGGTATAGGTCTTTCCACGACGGGTATAAGTATAATCAACCTCATAGCCCTGGAATGTCCCGCAGTCCTGTTGCCAGTGGGTCTGCCACCACGCCGAAGTTCCATACAGTCGCTGAAATCTCCTGCTCCACGAATTGCCATTGGGGACAACCGGTTCCCATGTGTAGTTTTCATTCCATACAGGGATCTTTATCCAGTCGGTGTCACCCACCTTGCGATACTGTGCTTCGATGGTGACTCCCGTCCAATCCGGGTTGCCCCGGTCATTGGAATGGTAAAGGCCCTGCGGGAAGGACAGTGTGATTTCAATCCCCTGTGCATCGTTGCCGTCACACTGAACCGTGTGCCATACCGAATCATTGTTCAGTTCATAAGCGAGTGCAGTATCAGCATAGGAATCGTTGAAATTTTTCATCACGGTTTGGGTGTTGGTTCCCATACGTGTCTCTATCTCGCAGTTCTGATAGTTGGTTAAGGGGTTTCCGTTGAGCTTGATATCGGTGATACTGTCAATCGGCCCCTGTGCAAGGCAGTAGAGAATGGACAGATACTGTTTGTCACCGTCAGAAACAACATGACGCTGAAGCATAAGCCCTGCGGTCTTGACTGTGCCGTAAAGAACAGGAAGCACATACCCCTGCCCTGTGAGAGTAGAAGGCGTCCCCCATCCATAGGTGTTGGACTGTTCCGTGTTGGTGAGGTCGACGGCGGGTTTCGTCATCTTCTCTATCATGTGGTTGCCAATCATGGTAGCGGCAAGGGAAAGCCCGATACGCCACCCAATAAGCATCTGTCCACCGATAATTCCCGCTCCCAATGCTGCGCCGACAAGAACCAAAGTGGCAGGAAGAATCCACCTGAACGCCTTCTTGCCGACTTTGGGAGCTACCAATATTTCATCGCCATCATCGGGGATATAGGTTTCATCAACCGGAATCCCGTTTACGGCAAACACTCTTTCGCAGTCGGCATGAGTGACATAGTCTGTCACTGGCCCGCCTACGTAGGTTTGGTAGTACTGGTTATCAATCTTGCGTTCAAAAGGGTTCTTAACTTCAATGACGTGTATTGCCATATCGATAAACTCCTTTCAAACGTGGACGATAACGGCTGAATCGTTCAATGCATACTCCATTTGGAACTGTAGCGTGGATAATCATGTTGTTACCGAGATATACAGCGGCATGGTCTACCCCGTGGCCGGAAAGGTCATACACGCAGATGTCGCCTTCCTGCGGCTCCTTCTCAGTAACAAATCCCCTGTAACCATCGGAAATGCAGGGGATTTCTTTGTAGCCCGGGAGGCTGATGTGATTTCGCTTGTAGACTTCCTGTACAAGTTCCCAACACTGCATCTTCGTGAAGGGAGTTCCTAAAAGGTCTGTGAAGTCCTTATTTTCTAGCATACAAGCCTCCCTGCGGCACAGTAGGCGTGCCGCCGAATCGTTCACTGTTGCCGAGTTTTCGGCAGTTGTTCAAAGTCTTGTTGCAGGTTCCGTCCCCAATGTAGCCACACTCGATACCCTTGAACTTGAACGGGCAGAAGTCCTTCATATTTCTTGTAAGGGGAAATCTTCTGTACATTGAAAAGCCCGGCCCCAGTTTGAACGTGGCCTTGTCCCTGTTTGTGGTAGCGGAAATCACTACAAAATTCTCCTGCTCAAGTACCACATCCGAAATGTTGGTGTTGATGATGGAAATATTTACTTTGGCCCCACCGGCCCCATCATACTGTTCCAAAAGGGACTGTATGGTGCCTGTCACATTGGAAACGGTCAAGTTGCAGGAAGGAATCTCGCTTGAGGTCTGTTTCACGTCTGACAGGTTGAAATCATAGGCGTGGTACAGGTTTCCATTGAAAGTGATGTCCTCGGTGTTGTATACGAGCCGAATCGGGTCTTCATCCTTGTACTTGATTGTCAAGAGCTGCAAATACACGCCGTCCGTTGCCACCTTGTTTTTCTCGATGATGGACGCAGTAGAAAGACTGAGCATTACTTACACCTCTTTCAAAGTTACTGAGCCGTTCCAGTAGTCCATCTCGACCAACTGGAAATCAAGGCTCTCATTATCAAAACGGACAGTGAAGGGCTTACCCGAATAGTCATTTCCGGGGTCATTCGGGTAAGCCCACTGGAAAGCAAGGGCACCACCGTGCATGGAATCATAGAACGAGCGCAGAAGGTTGTAGTCCTCTGTCGGAAGCTTGCTCCACGTCAGTTTGAACGCCCTTGGCATCTTCGTGAACCGTGGGCGTGTCAGAATGGTTTCGTTGTCCACCTGCATTTTCAAAGTATGGTCAGTCTTGGTTTCCTGTAATGGATAATCGGGGGTCTGAATCGTAGGAAAAGTATTCGCCATAAAATCACCTCAATCCTGTTACCATGTCACGAAGCCCGGCTTCATTCGTTGAAAGAGCTTCCTCGACCGTGGTAAGGACGATGGTTTTAAGCATCTGCCCGTGATTTACCGTAGTCGTGGATTCTGCCTTCATATTGGTGCCGGTGTTGTTGTTCACTACAATCTGAATCGGCTGAGCGGTCTGAGCATTAGAAGTTGGAACACTTGGAAACACATGGCCGTCATTCCTGCCCATGGTCAAAAGTTCCGGACCTCTTTCGCCAACGATGTAGGAACTACCAGCAAGCACATCGCCGCCGGTGGCATGGTTCCCACCAATCTTGAAGCTGAGCGAGGAAAGCATTCTGTTGCCCCATGCGCTCTCTGCAGAAGAAGAAGAGCTCCCACCAAAAGGAATACCGAGAGCTTTGAAAATCATCATCTTGGCCGCAATCTGTGCAAGGCTTGAAAGAACGGACGATGCAAGATTCTTGAGCGTAGCCTTGAGCCGTGTAGCAAGATTCCCGGTAGTGGTAAAGAATGACGCAGTAGCACTTTGCATATGCCCTACAATATCCTTTGACAACTGCCCGAAATTGATACCTTCCTGCTTCATGGAATCCAGTGCGGATTCCCACTGTGAGCGGTAGTTATACATCTGATTTTCGGTAATCTGCTTCTGTGTATTGGCAAGTTCCTGCCATACTTCGGCCCTCTGCTGCGCATTCAGGAAATCTTCGTTATACAACTCTTTGAGGTAGTCCCTGTAGGATTCCAGTTGTTCGGTCATAAGAGAACGTGCATCATCAGCACTGATTTCACCATTGGTAGCCTGGGAAGCATTTTTGTAATAAGAGATATTTCCTTTGTAGGTATTCTGAATATCCTTCATGTCCTCAAGCTGCTGAGCTTTCCATGCCTGTTTCTCCATGGCTTCGGTATAAGCAGTGATTGCCTTGGATAGAGCGTCAGTATTGACACCTAACTTCTTATCCGATTCAAGGTCTTTTTCATACTGCTTCACCTTTTTGTCGGCGGCATCCATTATCTTCTGATAAGCGGATAACTGGCCGCCTTCGGCTTCTTTGGTAGCTTCGTCGAGAACGGCAATGTCAGACGCAGTTTTGATTTTAGCTTCATCAATCTTATGTTTACGTTCAGCATCACGCTTCATGGTCTGTGAAATCTTGGATACATTGGTTACGTCCATGCCCAACTGACTTAAAGCATTCTGAACGGCTTCATTCAGTACTCTTGCATTTTCCTGTAGCTGAGCCGCATTGGCATTAACTACGTCGTTCCCCGGTCTTTCAATATTCCGTTCAAAGGAAACTGCGGCGGCTTCAGGGGAACTGGTGTCCACGTTGGCAAAGTTACTGGATTCATCACCCTGCATGACTTCGTAACGTGCCCATCCCATCTGAGCGTATTTGTCGTTGTAGTCGTTTCCTGCATATTCCTGAAGGCCTGTAAGGCGGCTACCCATCCACATGCCAATGCCATGGGCTCCACTGCCCTCTTCATTTTCACGTTCCGGGTAATAATCCATCGTATTGTCGGCATTTTCAAACATATGGGCCGCGCTCATGCCGATTGCGGCATTATAGTTCATGCCGGCGCTGATGTTCAAAACTGCTTCCTGCACGGCATCAGAGAACATATCAAGCGTCACTTTGGGAGCCTTACCACCGCCCGCAGAAGAACCTGCGTCCGGCTTCACATCGGTCGTCATGCGGTCAGCGATGTCCCCTGCATTGGCTTCATTGGCAATGGCCTGTCCTTTGGCATAATTGGACGATTCATCAGAATAGATATCCCATCCGCCGTTATCACCATTGTCGTATGAACCGTCCCCATGGGCCCTATACTGTTTGGCAGTATCAGGAAGGTAGCTGAAATCAAGGCCCTGCCTTTCAAAGTAGTCAATGCCTATACCGCTCTTACTGTTGTACTGGTTGCGACCGTTATCTAACATTTTCCATGCCAAGCCGCCGATTGCGGCACCCACAAGACCCACGCCGGTAAGAACGGGATGTTCTACAAAGAGCTCTGCTTTCCCAATACCCTCAAGGGTCTTGATGATGGCAGGGCCATTCTCTACAAGGTTCTTGAATACATCAAGCAGGGAACCGACGGCCATGGCGCCTACAAATACCTTGTCGGCAAGGTCAGCCATGGTATTGGCAAGGGTCTTGTTCTCATCGGAGTTTTCCGCCACAAGGTGCATCAAAATACCTAAACTCATACTGAGTCCGGCAATCTTTCCCATCCATGTAATAGTCTTATCGGTCACGCTTTCAAGAGATATGCCATGCTCATTGACTACCTGCGTGTGTGCGGTAATGGCTTTAGTAGCCTGTGCGGTCACGTCCATATGGTCTTTGGTAGCAATGACTGCTTTATCGGTGGCTTCTGCCACCTGCGTGAGGTAGTTGGCCAGTTCCTTATGAACTTCGATAGCCTGTTCTTCTGCACCCCTATCCATGAGCGCCTGTTGCAGGTTCTTGGACTCTTCGACTACACGTCTGACGGCTTGATAGGATTCTTCCCCGCCAATCTTAAAGGCATTCCCGAGGGCATTGATTTCGATAGCGGCTTCCGCGCTCGCCTGTTTTACTTCTTCGGTATGTTCGGCTACAAGACGGAAATTTTCTGCATACCGCTGAGCCGCATCCTGTGTCTCTGCAATAACCTGCGTAACGGAGAAGATATTCTTAGGGTCTATCTTCTGAAGGGAGAGAATAAACTGGTTCACGAAGTCCAGTGCTTTTGCCCGTGCTTCTTGCGCAGACATTCCCACCTGCTTGAACTCATCAGAGATTTCATTTAAAAGGAGTTTGGCGGTATTCTTCTGTTCAGCAGGAACAAGTTCATTACCCATACCCATGAACGCCTTGAAATTGATTTCAGAAGCGGACATGTTCACGCCTTGATATGCTTTTGTCAGAGTCTCATCCCAAAGGCGTGCGGAGTTGATGGCCTGTTCAAATACCGGGTTGACTTTTCCCTTCATGCTTGCATGGAGACTGTCCATGAAACGCTCAGAGGTTACCTGTACTACTTCATACTGGTAGCCGAGTTTCTCAAGGGCCGTGCGGAGCTTGTCTACCTCGTCCTGTTCCCATGCATAGATGTATTTCCCTTCCTTGGTCTTGTACGGGCCGTTGGAAGTATCAAGGGACAAATAAGCATCAACGTTGGATTTTGCCTTTTCTCCACGGGTGGCGGTATGGGTGACTGCCTTTGCCATCTTGTCAATGGCGGCAAGTTCAGCATTGGCGGTATCTTTCACCTGTAATTTGCGGTCACGTTCGGCAGAGACAATCTTGTCAATGGACTTCATCTGCTCATCGTAGAGCTTGAGAATCCGTTCCTGTTCCGCTTCCTGGGCTTTCAGAAGGTCATTCTGCGCCTTAATCTGCTCAGCGGCCTTGTCACCTGTCTCAATGGCCTGTTTGATGTATTTATCGTAGCCATCCATGCCATACTTATTGGCAAGGCCCACGATATTATTCTGACGGGCCACGGCTTCTGCTTCGGACATTCCCATGCCCTGCCATTTAGCGGCAAGGTTAGTGATGGAGCCTGGGGCGTTCGACATGGCGTTCAATGTCTTTACATACGCATAGGCGTTCTCGGCGGTGTGAAGCATACGGGCGTAGGATTCTACTGCGCCGTCTATAAGAGCTTTCTCCCGTTCCTGTAAGGCAAGTTCCTCTTTGTGCTTTTCAATACGGCCTGTAATCTTGTCACGAATACCCTGGATAGCCTTGCCAATAGAGGTCTGAGCATTATAGTCAAACCGATTCATGGTGGCAATATTTGCAAGGTCGTTCAATATGTCCTTGGTCTTGAAAGCCGCAAACCCTGCGATCACAAGGCCCAAATTATTGACGATGCTTCCGAATACACCCTTGGCCCCATTGGCAAATATGGAAAGATACGGAGAAGATGTCTCCCAAATATTCTTGAGACTTTCACCAATCCGCATGATGGTCACCGAAACGTCAGTCAGGGCAGATGTAAAAGCAGGGTTGATCTGCCACTGGTACGTGGTCTTGTCGATGACTACAAGTTTCTTGGCAATGTCACCCAAAATGTCGGAGTACACGTCACGGAGAGGGGACATGCCTTCGGCAATACCTCTCTGTAAGCCTTCCTTGATTTGGTCGAGCTTACCGGCTACCGTGTTGGAGGTCTGCGTGGTAGCCATCTCGAAACCTTTCATCTTGTTGATGAGGAAGGAATACAGCCCTTCAGTGGACTGCTTGGCGGCCTTGATGTCGGCATCGGTAATGCCCAAAGAAGTTGCCAGCGTGGAAGATGAAGGACGGATGCCGCCTGCCACAAGGTCACGCAGTTCCTGGATAATCTGATTAGATGGTAAACCCAGTGATTTAACGGCGTTCGTGCCTACGGTAGTCAGCTTTTCAATCTGCTTGATGGTCATTCCGCTTGCAAGGCCGGGGCCTAACAGGGCACGGAAGGTGTCAATCAGTTCCTGCGCCGTTGCAGCGGTCTTGAGGGATTCAGACTGCAATTCCTTCATTACCTGCTTGGAAACGGCCATAGCCTGGTTCCAGGTAGTCTGCTTGCCGTCAATCTTGGTCATAGAAGAAAGAATACCTGCCATACCAATCTGGTTCGTTTCAATCATATTGGCATAGTCATAGGCGCCACCTACGATGGTTCCCCACAAGTCGCCCATCTTCTTGATACCCTCATAAATGACGGTATAGCGCATCACCGAGTAAATCAGTCGGTTTACCATCTTATCCATGTTGGAAACTGACTTAGCCGCCCCATCAAAGGAGTCCGCCATGTTGGAGACTCCTTTAGAAGAAGCGGAGTTCAGCTTAGATAATTCGGTATTGAACTGTGCAAGCGAACGGCCCCCATTACTGAGAGAGCTCATCATTTTTTCGTTGGCACGGGCGATGTTATTAAGCCCGGCGGTGGCGTTGTCCACCACCGTAATTCTAGCCCTTGTTTCCGTTACTGCCATTTCCGATACTCTCCTTTATAAGCAATGATTCAATAGTCCTTAATTTCATAAGCATGGGACGTGTGAGCCGTTCTCCGTACATTTCAGAAAATGCCTTTATGTCCTGCCAGTTTAGGCCGCTGATGAACGGTCTTTCCATGGTAGAGACATAATGCACACAGTTAGCCACCCTGAAATAGAAGTCAAGTGCTTTGACGTTGCCCGGCAGTGCATCAGGGCATCTGTCGGGGCAGTTCCTACAATCAAGCACTTCACCTCTCTGTTTGGCAGCTTTACGGCAGGTTTCACAATACCTGGGGCCGCCGTTCATTCTCCATCCCCAGATATCCTTTAGTTTTTTTCTTCTTCGAGCTGAGAGGTTTCAGTGCGGTCTTTGGTCTTTACAAGCAGGTCGAGAATGGTGCCGGGTGTTACCTTGGTGGTCTTTACATCGATACCGTAAATCTTTTCGGCTACCCATTTAGCGGATTCAAGGGTCTTTTTGAAATTGGACACCTTGTCTTTTTCCATATCTGCAAGGAAGTCCGCATATTCTTCAAACTGTTCAAAAGTCATTGCTTTCGGTGTGATTTTCATGATAGTTCTCCTTTTTAGATACAAAGAAAAGCCATGCACCGTGGCATGGCAATTCTTCATATGATTGATTAGAAATCGTAAGACGGTGTATCGTTGGTCAGAGTGAACTGGATGCAGGTTCCCTGTCCGGACGCTTTGTAGAAAGCGTTGAAATCAAGTTCCTGCGTGATACCCTTGGTGCCGTCAATGGACGGGGTCTTGCGGGCAAACTGGACTTCCGGCAGGTCAATCACAAGGGACTGCTTGCCATCGGCGTTCGCCAGTTTAATCTGAATGGCGGTAGAGGTTGCATTGATTGCACGGTCTATAAAGGATTCATCATCAAAGAAAGCAGTGAGCTTGCCAGTCGGGGAAATGAGTCCTTCATTAATTCGGGTTCTGTAGCCCTTGGAGCCAATTGCATAACCGCTATCATCAAGACCGAATGCAATGGTGAGGGACAGTTCGGTTACGACTGCGCTTTCCACGCCGTCGATCAGAATAGAAGACTGGAAATTGTTCAGTCTGTTAAAACCAACTTCAGTAATTCCTGTGGTAGTCACCGGACTGTTGCCGATTTCTTCGTCGCAGCCGAGAAGTCCGGCACGAAGTGTCAGTTCACCGTCTCCGCCGAAAGAGGTTTCGAGCTGGTTTACTTTTACCCCTTTAATGATGGAATACAGGCTGTTTGAAAACGCCTTTTCCACGGTAAAGGAAGGTTGTGTTTTACCGGCTTTGAACACATGAGTGTAAAGGCCGGTAGAATCAGCAACGGGGGTGGTAGTTGACTTACCGAATGCGGCGGCCAGCATGTAGCCGGTGGCGGTAAGGTCAAGCGGTACGGTTAAGTCGCCGGTGGTATCCACGTTGCCTAAAATAGGCTGGACAGCATCACGCCGTCCGGTAATGGTTGCCGGAGCGGTAGTGTTCTGTGAGGAAGAAAGGGTATTGGAATTGAAAGGAATTTTATACCCTTTGATAGAAGAGGGGAGCTTTTTCAGAGATTCTTCCGGGTAGATTCGGGTCTCTGAATATACGCCCATTGCCTGTGGCATAGTTTATCCTCCTATAGGTCAAAATCTTCTTGGTAGCTTGTACCAATGTGTTGATAGATTCGTTTGGAAATCTGCATCCTGCCTAACCAATGCTTGCCGGCGGGGTCTAATGGGAAAGGACCTGCGGTTTCCACCTTGGAACACGGGCGCAGATTCTTTTTCGGGTCGTTCAATACATTCTCAATGAGTGTCATGAACTTGGCTCCGACATCAAACAAATCCGGCATGAGAAGGCCATTTTCGTCCTCAACGAGTTCAGACTTTTCGCCGCCCACGCCAAAATATATGGTGAAGGAATAAGAACAGAACTCTACGTTCTGCCCCTCCTGCTTTTGGAAATCGGTTATGACAATGTAAGGTGTCTTATCAAGTGTAGGTTCCTGTGAACGAAGCGTATCGCCAACAAAGACCGTCACGGACTTTTTGAACTGCTCATTGCAGAAGTCAGCAATGTCATTATCTTTGCTGAGCTTCTTGCCCAGTCTGATAAGAGCGTCAGAAATATCAAGATTCTGTATCATGCCCTGTAAATCCTATACTTTCTTCGGTTCTTCTTACCGAACTCAACATTGCCATTCATGTAATCCTCAACCTTCTTGTCGATAAAGGCAGGGAGTTTCGGCTCCACTTTCTGCATTGTCGGCAAAAATATAGGGCGGGACGGGGTTTCCAGTTCCGTTTTTTTCGCGGAAAGCGGATAGAGGAACTTGGAGAAGTCGTGACTTGCAAGAGCTTCCTTGCCGTACTTGGCAATCTCGGCCTTGTAAACCGCAAACCACCTGTCACGGATTGACTTGGTGACTAGCTGAACGCCGCCTTCTTCGTTATACCGTCCGTACATGGCAGATGTCCTTGATGTCCAACCGATATCAACGGCTGATGCGTCTTGGTTGTACGCATAGCCGATAGCCCTTGCCATCTGCCCGTAAAGGAAGGTAGACGCATGGCCGCCCTGGAGCTCACGCCTTGGGGGCCTTGCGCCTTCGGTAAACCACTTTCTCTGCCAACCGGCAGATTCGGAAGCCAGTTCACCGCTCCTCACGGTCTGTTTGATGTACTTTTGTACATGGAAACCAATGGACTTGGAAACAGAACTTACGAACTTTTTGTTCCGTTCAAGGGCGTGTTGGACAGTGGGGGAGAGTTCATCGGACACTCCGATTTCAATCATGTCCATGTTATCTCCACCCTCTTTCGTCCTTCGAAGCCATAACAAGGTAGTGGGAACCCGGTACATCATGTTCAACTATCTGAGCCACGGAGTAGTTGTCTCCATGGTAGACGATGGAATCGCCTGCGTGCGGCGTTATGCCGTTCGGGTCGCTTTCATCATCACAGACAGAGAACAAGGCAATGTCTGCAATATTCGCATTTTCAACCTGCGTATGCACGGCGTTCCAGTCACTGCGGGACATGGATGCGCCGATATAAACGAGCGCCACGATGTCACGTCCGTTATAGGTGACTGTCTCGCCGAGCCTGTCGGGCGAGAAAAAAGCCTGCCGGCTGATTCGCCGCTGCGCATCCAACATTCCCATGTGGTGTCACTCCTTAAAAGTTAATGCGTACCTGGATTTCGGTATCGTCTGCGGAAGCATCAGCCCACACAGTACCGAGAGCCACGCCGGAAGTGCCCTGTGTAGCGGTTACTGCATCAGACACCATGTATACCTTGGTTCCTGCGGTAATCTTTTCAGAAGCCGTCTTCGGGAACTTGTACACTCCTTCGGCGGAGCACGCCACAGCTTCGCCCACGTCAGCGGAGTGGGACGTCACGCCCACGATGTTGCCAATCTGTACAAGTTCACCATAGCCCACGGCCTTGGTGGCAACGTAATCAATGATTGTACCTGCTTTATAGAATACGCCAGTCATTATTATTCACTCCCCTTCTCACTGAATCGGGTTCTTAACGAACGGTCTGTAGTCAATCAGATTGAAACCGAAATCAGTCCACATCTGATATTCAATGCCGAGATGGGTCTGAGGAATGACAGTTCTTGTCATCGGACGGTCAACGCCGTTCAGAGTGGTCAGTTCGATACCTTCCATTTCCTGCGGACGGCCAATAGCATAGAATGCATTGCCGGAGAGGTAAGGAGAGGTAAACAGTACCATACGATTCTGCATCGGATTGGCCACGCCGTTGTGTGTAGCGGCAGGGTCAGAAGTAGAATTGAGTAACTGTTCATGTTTCACACTTGCGTCGTCGGAAGCAAGAATATAGGCCGGATATACGCCGATAAATGCCTTGCCTTCGGAGTCCTTCTGCTGATGCATGAGCTTTCTTGCTTCTGCATAGCCTTCAACGGAGATGGACAGTGCGGTAGAGCAGATGTTGCCATGCTTTTTGTCGAACGGCACCTTGTTCAGAAGCATGTCAAAGAACATCTTTTCTTTGAGACGTGCAAAACCTGCGGACTGCGCAGCAATGGCGCGGGCCACGGTGCCCATGTCGTCGTTGATGAAGATTTCACGTGTCAGAGCAATAGCCTTACCGTAAGTGGAAATGCTGGTCTGTACTCGTTCATCTTTCATGGTCTGATAAGCAAATTCATCAGATTCAGGGCTCATGAGTTCAGGTTCACCATCAAGGCCGATACGGTATTTATATGCCGGTTTGAAATCGGAGTTGCTTCCTTTGGAGACAAAGTTCTGATAAATAGTCGGCTGTTCGGTATAGCCTTTCAGCATGGTCTTGTTTGCGAAACCATCAACGATGGATACGAACTGTTCTGTACCCATGGCGCGAGAGAAACCGCCGAACATCTTCTCAAAGATACCGCCTGGGGTCATGAGGCGGAGGTCATAGTCGGAAATGTCGCCATAACCTGCGGAACGAGACAGGCAGACTTCTGCAAGGCTTCTGAGGGAAGCATGAGAGAATGCGTCTGCACCTTCACAGGCATTAGCACGTTCAATCACGCCATAGTGAAGTGCAAGGCCGTCCACAGCTTTGTTGTGGAATTTTTCCTTGTCATCTTCGCCCATGCGGATATTGACTCCAGCTGCCTGATTGCGTTTGGAAAGTTCATCAAGGACTTTCTTTCTTGCGTCATCAATGGTACAGTTCACGTCGTCCACAAGGGAACGCTCAAATTCTTCGGCCATGCCGAACTGGCGGCACACACTGGAAATAGCAGTGATTCTTTCATGTTCTGCCTTTCTTGCTCTTGCGGCGGCGGCCTGTACTGCGGAATCATCGTTCTGTGCTACGGGTTCCGGCACAGAAAGGTTCTGTTTGGTATTTGGATCCATTACTGGTTCTCCTTTGCTTTTACAAAAAATATTGATTTCTTTTTCAGCGTTCATGTCCCTGCCTACGGCGCATCCGGGGTCAGCCGGAAGGGAAACAACACTGATTTCAAACGGTGCCCATCTATCGGTAACGTCCATGTCGGTGTCATAGGTTTCACCCCTGTATTCATTGCCTTTCTCCACACGTACAGTGTGCTGGCGTTCATAGCCGACACTGATACCACGGATGGAGCCGCTATTGATTTTTCCGAGAATCTTATTGGATTCTTCGTCATCATCAAGAGTGATGGCTGCCCGAACCATACCCGCTTCATCGAAGCTGATGGATTCAACTTTGCCGATAACCGTGTCCCTGTTGTGGTTAAACAGGACAGGCATCACACCGGCATCGAACCGGGTAAGGTCTACATTTTCCCTGTTGCAGAGGCACCGTTCCGGGACAAACCAGTTGTCGCACGGAGCGTCTGTCATGAAAGGGAAAGAGAATGTACGGCATTCCTTATCGTCATTGGCTTTAAGGGCCGTACTTCTAAATGCATTAAGTTTGATTTTTGTTTTCTTCTCCATTGTCTTCCTCCTTTCCATTGACATCTGTATTTGAATCTTCCATTGAGAATGAAAGATTAATACCTTTTTGTTTGGCATAAGCCTGTACGTCTGCCATCTCATCAATCCGTTCCTTCCAGTCCTGCCCGTGTCTTGCCACGTAGTCTTGGAAGGAAACGCCGCCATTGGCAAGCAGGATTGTATCTGCCTGAGCTTCTTTCAGCGGGTCAATCCAACCTGCGGAGGAAGTCAGCCATTTGGCTTCGTAGAAATCATCGTTATTGATGTCGAACCCCGTGCCGTCCAAAAGTCCCTTGAGGTAGCAGATTTGAATGAACCGCCTATAGAGCGGTCTCAAGAAATACTCCTCAAGATAAACCTTTACACGGCCATAGGTGACATTATCCATAACAAGGTTCTGCCGTGCAGAAGAGTAGTTGACTCTTTCCACGTTTCGGCTTGTGCTTTCAAGGGAAAGTCCGAACACGGAAGCGATACCTCTCTGCTGAGTAGCGATATGGTTATCGGCTTCGTTGGCCTGTCCAGTGGGGAGCAGGAATTTGGCGTGTTCACCATTGTTCAGGTATTTGACTGAACCACCTTCGATGTGTTCGATACGGCGTTCGTCATTGGTATTGATTGCACGGCCCGGAGCGTTGATGGTGTTATCCGTTTCAATGTATACGGACGTACAGGCCGCCGTTTTTTGCTGGAAGGAAATCGCATCGTTGTAGTCCTTCAAGTCCTGTGCAGGGCCAATAGCTGAGTGGAAAGGAGTGATTTCACGGAACTGCGATACCCTTCCCCGTTTCCATAGGAAGATGACATCTTCCGCCCTGTACCTTACAGGGGGGAGAGGCGTGTAGCCGTCCGGCGTTGTCTGAGAAATCCAGTAGGCAACAGGAACGGCTGATTCAGTCATTTCCACGCCATTCACAATGACATTCCCGTTCTCAGCTACCACCATGGACCCATCAAGTTCGTCCACTTCATGGAGCTGAATGGTCAACGGGATTTTCCGTTTCGGGTCAAGTGGGAAGGTCGCCATAACCCCGCCGTCATAAAGCATCCGACGGAGAATCAGTTCGACTAAATCGTCAAGCGACTGCTGCTTAGTCCAGTCGCAGTTTTCATGGTGACACCATGTGTCCCACAGTTTCTCAATACGGCCGTTGAACGCATCGGAAGGGGACTGGGCCTGCATATTGAACCCCACTCCAATAACATTGTTCGCGAAGGCTTTTTCAATGCCGCCAGCGGTAATGGAGTTTCGTTCAAGGCTCCTTGCCCTTGCCCTCAATATATCACGGCTCACCCTGTCCACGGCGTCGGCGTAGGCATTATCCATCAAGGAAAACCCTGCGTCCTTTCGTGTCTCATAGGCGCCGGCATAGCCGAAATAGCTTGCCCTTTCGGCCTTGCTGATAGCGGCACGGCGTGGACTGAACACGGACTTCACATCGTCCATGTAGTCCCCGATTCGAGCCAGTAGTGTTCTTTTGCTCATCCCATGCCTCCAAATTTAAGCAGGACGGTATCAGTGTTTCCATTGCTGCCGCCATAGGAAGCAATGGCCTGGTCTACTGCGGCAAGGCGGGAAAGGACTGTGTTCAAGTCAACCTGCTTCACTCTGCCGTCGTGGGTCTGAAATTCCTGTCCGCCCTCAAGGATGTTTTTCCTTGTCTGTTCGAGAAGGGCCTTTTCTTCTTTCAGTTCTTCAAGAGTCATGTTTCATCACCTTCCAAAGGGATTGTAGGTATATCCGCCGGAGCTTTCCTGTCTTGCCTGCGGAACCTCTATTTTCTGTTCCTGTAACAATCTGACGTTGCACACATCGGCGGCAACATAGGCGTATACTTCGCAGTCAAGGTAATGGTTAGGACGTGCGGAGGAAATCTCTCTCCACACTTCTTCGTTCCCATCAAGTACCTTCTGTTCGGCGGTAATCATATCTGCGTATTCTTCATCGGTATCAGCATCCACGTCCCACGAACCTGCATTTCCCACCGGCTTGTTCATGCGGTAGTAAATAAGGTCTTTGTACTTGTTCGTATCGACTTCGTACAGTAACTGGGACTGTACCCACCGTGAACCGTGGTCTCCGGGGTTGAGCTGCTTAACCTGGTAATACTTTGAAATCTTGTGGTTCAAGCCTTTGACAGGTATGGTCAATGGATAGTTTTCATAGCAGAGGTCATAAATGCGTTCGGATTCAAACCCTGAGTCAACGGCGCATAACCTCACCATGAGAATCTTGTCGGAGCCCTCTATAGGCCACTGCGTATTCATGATGTTGATGATGTCATCAAAGGTCTGTGCATCACCGTTCGCTATCTTCTGTGAACGCATTCCTGGGCCCCATGCACGGATAACCCAGTAATAGTAGCCCTTCTGACAGTCAACGCCGGCAGTGAGCATCTGTGCCCACCGTGGCACGATACCAGCAGGAACATCGGTCTTTTTATCAAGGACCTGTCTTGCCTTTACCTGTGCGGTCTTTGATTTCCACGGTTCCCCTAACCATGAGTTCACGAAGTTCATGAGCTGAGTCGGGTCGTCCTTGGATTTCAAAAACTCACGGGCACATTCATAGAACTGTACCCATGGGGAATAAAGTGTATTCAGTCTGAAACCCACGGTCTTGGGCGTGAAGGAAAGTTTCTCATCCGCTATCCACTTACCCTTGCGGAGCATACCGATTTTGTCACGGTCGTGGATATGGTGCTTGCACTTCTCGCACATATAGTAGGTTTCATGAGACAGTCTGTATTCGTCATCCGTGTTCGGGAACTTGAGGTTCTTGAACTCGAACACTTGAAAATGCCCGCATTCTGGGCATGGGACATAGAATCGGTAGTGGGCCTCACTTTCCTTATAGGCCTTGTACACATAACCGTATTCGGTTGTTGGAGTGGACATGACAAGAATCTTTCTCCACGGCCAGTTTTTAGTACGTTCTTTGACGAGGGAGATTGGATTAGCTTCACGGCCAGTCCATAATGGATATTTATCAACTTCATCCATGATTACCCTTGGGATAGGCCACGATGCGAGCTTGGCAGGTGAGTTGGCACCTGTCAGACGGATGAATCCGCCGGTGAACCTTACCATGAGGGCCTTGCTTCGGTCAGCACCCGAAACCTTCTTGGCGACTGACGGCGTGTTCTTGAGGGCCTTCTGAAGACGGTCAATAGAAAAGTCCTTGGCTAAATCCTCATCTGGCATGACATAAAGGATACGGCACGGATTTCTGTCAATCGTGTAGCCGCATATATTGATACCGGCTTCGGTGGCCCCTACCTGTGAAGGTTTAAGGAAGGTCGTCACCTGCGTGGTCTTGTCCGTGAATGAATCCATAATGGCTTGCAGGTAAGGGGTATTGCTTGTTTTCCATAAACCTGCGGAAGGAGATTCTTCACGGGTAAGGATTCTGTGGTGGTCTGCCCATTCACTTACCGTTTCCGGCGGCGGGGGCAGGAACGCCTGTCTTGCGTTTCTTATAGTGTCGTTTAGGTTTTTCTCCCACATCTTTCTGACTGTCGGAGTTACCGCCTTCTGCAAGTCTTTCGAGGCACCCGCTAACGGCATTTGCTACCACCTCCCTACAATCCTGTGCCACCTCCGGGGAAATCGTATAAATCCGTGCCTTGACTTCTTCGGGAAGCTGTAGAAGTTTTTGACGGATATCCAGGTATTCCATCTCAAGAGAATCTTTGACCTGTTCCTGTGGAATGAGTTCACCCATCATCTGAAGAGTGACCATCTCTTCCTGCTTGGCTTTTTCAGACTTGTAGTCCGCTTCGGCCTTCAATTTCCTCGCACTGTCAGACATAGCGGTCTTGCCTGTCTGCAAGGTGTCGTTCCGGGCAGCGATAAGGTTCTTGAAATCCACTCTTGATTTTTCAATTGGGAAATCGTGATTGTTAATCCAATCCTGCAAGGCCCTCTGTGTCACGCCGAGATTCGCAGCCGCCACAGTTACCGAACAAAGGATGTGCTTGGTTTCACTGAGTTCGATTAATGGCTTCCTTGGCATGACATCACCTTTCCCGCACGAAAAAAGAGGACGTATTTGCGTCCTCTATAAATTCTTACGATACTATTTTAGCACATCAATAACTATCATTTTCAATCATAATTACTATGGCTAATAGGCATTTGTCATGGACATTAACCAACGATAGTATTCGTGCCCGAAACACTCAACCCCTCTTTTGCGGAGCCTGTAAATCTGCGCCTGTTCATAGTTCTCAGCCCTTATGATGGCTTCGATGGGAAGTGCGGAGATGTAATAGTCGGTGAGTATAGGTATGCATCTGTCATCCGACAGGGCGTTGATTCTCTGCCTTGCCGTCTCCCGTGCTTCAATTAGGTATATTTTCTTCTTGGCTATGCCGGTCAAGATGTTGTCAACGCAGATAAGCCGTGAAGAAATATCACCGTCACCGCCGCCGTCCACACGGTCTTTGGAATAGTCGATACCGCTGATATTGTAGAGCCTCGAGCGGGTCTTCTCCTCATCACGGGACAGTGCTTCAATCCTTTTGTCAATCCTCCGTATTTGAGAAAGATATTCTTCGGCAGTCATACATACACCTCATTTCCGTGGATCAATCTTCTCGCCCTTCAGAACGTCAACCGCCCATTTCGTATACTGTAGGGCCTTTTCCATATCCTGGAGCTCATGCCCCTTAAACCTTGAGCGGAGAATGTACTTCACGGCGTTTCCTTTGCAGAAGCCATACATCTCCTGCACGTTGAAGTACATCTGCATGATTTCAATAGGTTCTACATCGCATTGGTTGTAATGGGACTGGGCAATAGCCATTCCCGACTTGTCACCATGCCCGAAGGTGGTTTTCCAATTAGAAATGGCGGCGCAAATTTCTCCCGGTATCAGATTTTCCTTACTGTCCATTTGTCAGCCCTCCTTTTCATTTCCTCAACCTCATACCTTGTATCCTTGAGCTGGTTCATGAGGTCACCGTTGTAGGAACGTTCCCATTCAAGCTCATCTTCCAGGTCGTTAATCCGTGCATAGATAAGGAACCCGAACACCGTAGTCATTACGGTGCAGATGATAACAAGCATAATCACAATCATCATTTCTCTTTCACCTCCTGCCCTGCAAGCCATTCCCGATAAAGGGTAAACCAATCATGAGCATCCATGGTCACTTTCCAATTGGTGTTGTTCTTGCGGTGGAGTACGATAGGAATTCCATGGTCTGTTTTCTCTGAATCCCTTGTACTCTGCGCCAGTGCATCGTCAATATTCAGGTGTTCATTCCGCTTGACTTCCACATGGATAAGGGGAAGACCTACGATATCAGCAGAACCTTCCGGCGCATTACCGCAGTACTGTGCCGTCCTATGGCAGTCGTAGCCTTCTGACTTACAGAGCCTGACGGATTCCCTTTCTCCCACTGCCCCCTTCCTTTTGCTATTTATCATCACTAACCACTCCTGTCACATAATCTTCAATACACTTCTTGAGCGAAAGCCAATCATGAACATCACAGTCATCACCTAAACGGTTCTCGCTTTCAGCTTCAACGATATCCGTATAGATAACATGGATGTCATTCCGTATTAGGTAAGGCAGTACGTGCTTGATGTAACTCACGGTGTCACTCACGATGTAGTTTCTTCTTCCTAAAGCGTACCTTACGGCAGACACCATCATTTCACTGAACCTTTCGCCACATGGCACGGAAACTGACTGCATGGTTTCAATCGGGATGCTCTGAAGATGTTTCTTTGCTGGTCTCTTTACCATAGTCAATCACCTGTGCTTCCCATACCGCCAGCACGCTCTCCATTTGCTTCGTCATCGTCCGTAAGAAGGAAAGGAAGAAAAATTCCCTGTCCGATTTTATCTCCAACTTTCACCTCAAGGGGTTCACTTCCATGATTCGTAAAAGCAAAGGCAATATTACCGTCATTGGCTGCATTTCCATAGTAGTCTGAATCAATCACCCCTACTGAATTAGGGATTGAGACCTGTTTCTTGAATCCCCATGATGAACGTTCAAAAAGCAAAAGGACGGTGTCTTTGGGCATCTTTGCCTTTACCCACGTCTTAACAAATACTGTCTGCCCTGTCCCGATAGAAAACGGGTATGGCGAAAAGAAATCATACCCTGCTGAACCCTTTGTGCTGCGTTTAGGCAGCTTCACTGGAAACGGACAATTCTTTACCACTTCAAACTTAATCATTTCTTTTCTCCTTTCATTACCAACAATCAACTTCAATATTGTCTTCGTCCTTGAGGCATTTAGCCAGTTCTTCAAGGGTAATGTACCCTTCTTCGTAGCACTTGTACTGCTCCATACAGAGGTCTACAAATTTGCTTACCCTACCGTCTTTCTTCATGAGTTCACCATAGTGGTCATGGATAACCATGGCCCGCACCGCCAGCATGAGGTTGAATGCTATTTTACAGCCCTTTGCGGTAGCTTCTTCTTTCATAGAATCGCGGAAACAAGCATTTCCTGAAAATTATCGTCCATGGGCACCTACTTGCAACTTGCTTGAGACTGACTTGAAACTGACTTGCTATAAAGTTCAAACTTGCTCCTGACAACAGGAGTTATTCCAAAGTCCTCCCCGCTCAATGCTCCGTCATCTTTTCTCATGTATGCTCCTTCCTATGTTCGAACGATTCCGCGTTCACGATTCAACACATCTGCCATCTCCTTCGCAAATTCATAATCAGGGTAGATGCCTTTCACAAGAGGTTTCGGGTCCCAGTTGCAAGCAACTACAAAAAGTCCATTCGGTAACTCGACCGGCACCCACGGCCGCAGCCTATAGAAATCCTCGTCTGTCATGTTGTTCAACATATCAATGCCATCCCTCAATCTCCACCCCGGCTTCTTCCTTCAGGATTTTTGCCATTTCATCAAGCCGAACATAACCTTCTTCGTAGCATTTGTACTCTTCCATACAGAGGTCCACGAATTTCTCCACCCGGCCTTCTTTCTTCATCAGGCTTCCGAACTTGTCATGAATCACCATAACCGGAATCGCAAGCATTAGCCCAAAGGCAAACTTACATCCTTTCTCTGTGGCTTCTTCTTTCATGCGGTCAATGTCAGACTGCTTGATTGAAACCATGGGGTCTTTTCTCTTAATACCCAATCTGCGTCTTTCCTGCCTGTTCATTTTCTTTCACCTGCCATGGGTAACTTCCCATCCTTATCAAGACTTTCGATGTCGGCAAGCACAAGTGCTACCTCATCAATAGTAAGACTGCCGATAACATCGTCGGTGATTTCGGATTCATACCACAGTTGTCCTCCACGAAGCACGGCTACTTCAAAAAGCCCTGCACCGTTTCCCCGGCTCATGAAGTTCCTTATCACGCTTGCACCGAATCCGTTCGGAAAGGCATACAGATACTGAATCCACAACATTTTCTGCTTACCTAACAACGGCGGAGTAACCCGGAACCCTTCACATTCCCATGTTTCATAAGGGTTATAAGAACCGAAGTGTAACTTTGCGTCTTTCGGATTGATTTGTTTCAACTCTGGGAAAAATGCCATATACCACACCTCTAATCATGCAATTCATAATTATCTCTGAACCCGTCACGGTAACCCTCACGATATCCGGCTTTGAAAGACTGATAATCTGCATCGCTGGATTTCATCTTTGGATTTCCAACCATATATCCAAACATACAACAACTGTCGGAGCATGTAATATAGATAGCCTTAATGCAGTCATAGCAAAGGCAGAAACTCAAGGTATCATCATCGAGGTCATAGAATTCAAACAAATTCTTATTGCCTCTGCAAATACTGCAATGACTTTCTGGGTCATTTCCCGGCTGTCTAATCATTAATCTCATAACCGCTTCACCTCAACTTCACGCCGAATAGAAAAATGATAATGTAGTTTTCCATACTATGCCTCCCTGGCTGTAAGCCGTCCGTCCTTCCAAACCATGTCGCTTTCCTATTTGGACTTTAATTCCTCCACTTTGATGAGAAAACACCTTCATGTTCTTCATAGCTTTTCGATAAGCTCAGCAGGTAAATCTGGGAATCGTCCTGCCAGAAGCCGCACACGGTCATACAGTCTGCCAGCCCTTTCTCCAAATTGCCCCAATCGGGCTTAGTGGTTTTTGGCCTCCCCGGGTTATGTTTCTTATCTTTGAAGCAGAATATCAGGCAGAGGGAGATGGGCCCTTTTGCCGGCTCTGCAGGCGCATGAGGCATTAGGGCGGAAATGTATTTCTGCCTGATTTCCACCAGTTCAGGCGGAGTGTAGAGCACCGCCTGGCCTTTGACTGTGCGGAGTTTCTTTTCCTGAAATGTTTTTGTAGGTACCTTCATGGGAAGGAAGAAATGATTCGTTTTCATATTTACCTCCTTACTGGACACAGGAATCTCTCATTTTCTGACATTCCTACTAAAGGGATGGAGGTAGGGAAGGGTGTGTGGCGCAGCTTCTCGCCACACCCTTTCCCCTACATCCCTCGGTTTTTCTTTAGGGAAATTCCTATATATATAAACTGGTTTTTCCAAATATTAGCAGAATATTAGAGTTACTCATTGCGGTATACTTTACCTTCACCGCATTTGTATTTTCCGTTTTGTTCGATATATAATTTCACAGTTCTTTCAGAGACGTCGAAGTATTCTGCCATGGCCTTGACCGTCACCGGCTCATCTCCTAAAGACAGGGATTCATACGCCGTATCTACCTGGACTACGCGGCTCTCCTTTTTCGCTTTCTTTACCAGGTTCCCTGCTTCCCGCCCTTTGGCCTGGATGTCTGCCAGACTGCCTTCTTCCATAGCCATGTTCAGGAAGCCTGCCTCATCCGGCACATGGATGGGATACTGGAACCATACATTTACCGGTTCGAATGCCGGGAATTCGCGGAGCGTTCCGGAGATACGAAAGGCCGTAGGCTTGGACCGGACGCCTGCTGCCCTGTCTGCCTCCTCATCGTAGGGCGTTTTCTTGCTATTCGATACCGCCAGCGGAATCATATCCAGGATGGCGTCGGGGTCTCTTGCAAAGACACCGGAACCGGAGGACCGGTCGATTGACCGCTTCATCCCCTGGCCGCCTTTGGAATGGTGATGGCAGTAAATGACAGCGCTGTGCAGCTCGCTGGCTATTTTGTCAAACTGGTTGCAGAAATGAGCCATCTGGTCAGCACTGTTCTCATCACCGGTGATGACCTTGTAAATCGGGTCGATGACCACCGCCGTGTAATTCTTCTTGGCCGCCCGGCGGATAAGCTTCGGCGCCAGCTGGTCCATGGGGATAGCCTTCCCTCGAAGATTCCATATGTCGATATTTCCCACATTTTGCGGAGGGAGGGCAAGCGCTTCATACACATCCCGGAAACGATGCAGGCAGGAAGGCCTGTCCAGTTCCAGATTGCAGTAAAGCACATTGCCCTGTCGGCATTGGAATGTCTGGAGCCATTTCGTCCCCTCGGCGATGGCGATGCACATCTCAATGAGTGCAAAGGACTTCCCTGCCTTTGACGGTCCCGCCAGAAGCATCTTGTGCCCCATGCGGAGCACATTATCAATCAGCGTGGGCGCCAGATCCGGCATATCATCCCATACACTGGCCAGGCTTTCCGGATCAGGCAGGTCATCATTAAGACTTTCCACCCATTCCAGCCACTCAGCATAATTCTTCTTGCCGATGTTCGTGGCCATGAGGAACTGTTTGTGCCCATTCCTATAGACGCCCGGTAGCCGGGAAAGCCTGGAAGGGTTACGGTCATTATCATCCACCATAAGGCCGTTATGCTTGCAGATGTCGTAGAGCTTCTGTACTCGTTCTTTGTACTCCGCCAGGTTCGCCGCATCAATGTGGACAATGGCGTGGATGGATTTCTTTCCGGAGAACACCAGCGCCGCCACAGGGAGCTCCATCTTCCGGATGAGTTCTTCCTGCAGGCCCGGTGCCATGGAGTCAGACTCCACAAGCGCATAGCGGTAGTCTGCCACGTTGATATTCTTTACGCCCTGACCATCGAAAGGATTGAAACGAATCCACGCCCCGGCATTGGGATCATAGTCGCCCATGGCATAGCCGATAGCGTCATTGGTAGACATTTCACCCTTCTGAGCCTTCAGCTTGTACTTCTTCAGCTGTTCTACGAAATGCCCGGCAGTCAGTTGATACGTACCGGCCGATGGCACATAGCGTCCATCCTTCTCATAGGACTGCATACTTACGGCCACGATATCATCCGGAAGGAAGATGGCATTCAGATAGGCGATCATGTCTCCCATCTGGTCCCAGTCCTCCGGTTCCTTGATTTCCTTCTCCGCTTCCAGATAATGGGTGTCTACGATCTGCACATCGGAAATCACGCTGTCCCATTCCAGAGCCCGGTCCGGTTCTGATTTCTTTTTCGATAACCATCCTCTTGTCTTGGCCATCTGGGTGATTGTGGCCCCAGTGACAGGATCCGGATTTCCCTGAAAGGATTTCCATTTCCTGGTGCATTCCCCTTCATGAAATCGGGCGCTGTCATTCCGTGACCACTCTTCCCATACCTCATAGGGATACCCCTCATGCTGCAGGGCCATGCCCACCTGCAGCCATTCATCATAACTGCAGGAAGCAGGGTCTATGGAAGATAGAGGGTCCCTTAAATCGAATTTCATCATAATCCTTCACCAACGAATAATTCCGGTTCCGGCATGTAGGATGCAGGATCTATGCCTTTGGGAATCATCCAATGATTCTTGGAAATCCGGGCAATCATGCTGTTGGCAGAGCTGAAGCTCCATGTCCCCACATGCATGAATCCCCTGCTTTCCAGAAATCGAATCTGTTTTGGCGTGGACAGCCCTGCATTCTTCCGTTTGACCAGCTTGTCAATGATGAGACTGGCCTTGCCTGCGTTTTCAATGTCATCCGGAAGAATACCGAACTTTTCCAGTGTCTGCAGCTGGTTCTTGCTGGCCGGTGCCATTTCCCATGCAAAGGTGGGTACATAGCCGGAAAGGTCTTCTGCCTGGATAGACATTTCGTATTGGAGAGGGTCTACCAGCTTCCGTTTCCTTGCCTTCATGGCCTTAAGCTGTTCTGCCAGGGCATTTTCCCTTTCCTCGATGACTTCTTCCCTGGACTGCTTTTCCGCATCCTCGATATCCACGGCTTCACCGGAAGCTTCCAGGTCTTCTGTCATGCGATCAGCGATTTCCTGCGTCTTACAGATCAGGGAAGCCGGACGGCAGAGGTCGTGTTTTGCGGTATTCCAAAGGAAATCAAGGATAAGCAGGTCTTTTTTCCCCGGGGAAATCCTTGTGCCCCGCCCGATGCACTGGCAGTAGAGTGAGCGGATTTTCGTAGGCCTGAGCATGACCACACAGTCCACTGATGGACAGTCCCATCCTTCGGTGAGGAGCATGGCGTTGCAGATGACGTTGTACTTCCCATCTTCAAAATCTTGCAGCACCTGTGCCCTATCCCGGCTGCTTCCATTGACCTCTGCCGCAGAAAATCCATAATGTCTCAGAATAGCTGTGAATTTCTTCGCTGTTGCTACCAGAGGGAGAAAAACCACGGTCTTCCGGTCTTTGCAGTACGTCTTCATTTCCTCTGCTATTTGCTCCAGATAGGGGTCCAGAGCCGTCCCAAGCCCTCCGGCCGAGTAATCACCCGCTGACATGGATACCCCGCTTAAATCCAGTTTTAGAGGGATTGTCTGTGCTTTGATTTTGCAGAGATAGCCATCCCGCACGGCCTGGGGAAGAGAATATTCATAAGCAAGGGAATCAAAATAGGACCCCAGGCACATGAGGTTATTCCTTTCCGGTGTGGCCGTTACGCCAAGTACATGGGCCTCCGGGAAATGTTTTAAGATATGCTGGTAGCTGTCTGCCAGACAGTGATGGGCTTCATCGATGATGATGCTCCCAAAGGCATCCGGAGCGAATTGGTTCAGCCTTTTATCCCTCATGAGTGTCTGCACGGAACCCACTACGATGCGGCGGAAACTGTGCAGGCTTGTTTCATCTGCCTTTTCCTTTGCACAGAGGAGACCTGTTGCCGATTTGATTTTTTCCTGTGCCTGCGTCAACAGCTCATCCCGATGTGCCAGGATAAGGACTTTTGAGCCCCTGCGGACTTCGTCCCTGGCAACATTGGCAAAAACAATAGTCTTGCCCGTGCCTGTCGGAAGAACGAGCAGGGTCTTTTTATGGCCCTGCTCCCATTCCTTTTCGACGGCCGCAATGGCTTCCTTCTGGTACGGCCGAAGTTCCATGATTAGAACGTCCCGGCCTTATAGCCTGCGGCACCTGCAGGTTTATCCTCTAACGGTGGAAGATAGCGACGTACTTTATTTCTCATTTCTCCGTTATATTCTTCGTTGCGAAGCTCTAAACGTCCGGTAGCTCCAACGATATGGTTCCAATCCATTCTGAGTTTACCTCCGACTTCCATCTGACCGATAGAAACAAAGAACTGTGCTAATGTCCATGCGCGATTTGCTGTGAGAAATAATTGATCCTGCGCATAACCTTCTCCCTGTTTATCACCGTGAATAATAAGGCCCAGAGTGGCCTTATTACAGGGCGGAATCTTAGCACTTCCCGCATGGTGGCCTCTTTCGAATTTAGTCACTGTAAAGTTGTAGACTCCCGGTTTGAGAAGAACGAAACTCTTACTGTCATCTGTAATTTCGCTGTCCCAGTCCAGCGTCTTATCTGAAGCAGCGGCATCCGGCTGTGCGGATCCGAACTGTGAGAAATTGCCATGATTGTTGTATTCTGCCATTTTGAAATCTCCTTATGCCTTAAACGGTGAAATATTATTGATAATGAACTGTTTGATCTGGTCCCAGGCTCCGATGAGGACGCCGTCGATGAAATTATCCGGATAGTCGCCAAGCTTCATATCGTCCGGGAAATACCCTTTCATGGCCACGGCCTTCACAATTTCTTCTTCCGTGATATCGTTCTGCTTCATCAGCTGATATACCTTATCAAGGAGCGGGTTATTTGGCTTTGCCGCAGGAACCTGCGGCGTTTCCTTTGTAGTTGGTGGTTCGGGTTTCGCCGGCGCTTCTGGAACCGGAATAGGCTCACTCTTGACGATTTCCTGTACCTGCCCTCCATTCGGAATGCACTTGGCGATATAGCTGTAATCAAAGGGAAGCTTCTCCGGCAGGTTGAACCGGTTCTTCGCATCGGCAAAAGTGGTGTGAGATGTCCACATCATCCGTTGCCCGCCCTGGGCTTTCTGTTTCTTGCTCTTGTCATCTGTGACCAGGATGGTTTCATAATTGGAGAAGAGAAGCAGGTCAGCCCACTCCTTTACCAGCGGCGCCACTTTGTTCGTAGTTTTGCTGGAAAGTTTCAGTTCCCAGTGGTCATACTGGCCCATTTCATCCGGAAGGGTGACCGTCTTGAGCACTGCATGGGCAAGAATGCAGACATTGATTCCCTGGGTGATGCACGTTTCCAGAAGCACCAGGAAGCGGGAGAATTCTTCTACCAGATAGGTGTAGCCGTTTCCATAGCCGAAGTCCTCGATTCCCTTCTTGCCGAACTTTCCGCAGATGTATTCAATGCAGAGCCGTTCAGCCGCATCGGCTGTATCAATGACAATGGTCCGGCAGGTAGATGGATTCTCATAGATGAACTTAACGCTTTCCATCAGCTGCGGCCATGATTTGATGTCTCCTACACGCTTCACATCCAGTCTTGCCGTGCCGCCGTCCAGGTCAAAGAAAAGCGGGTCCGGCCACTTGCTGGCGAAGGTGGATTTCCCGATACCTTCTACGCCATACACACATCCTTTTACCGGCCGGCTGATAATGCCTTTTGAAATATTCAGCATCTAAAACACTCCTTTCACATATTTGGGAGCCTTCGGGATATTGGCTTCTTCCTCTCCCTTGACCATGCCATCTTCGATGATAATGGAGCATTCATCTCCGGTAGAAACTCTGGTAGCAATGACCTGCAAACCTTCCTCTTCCAGCCATTTACCAAACTCCCTGAGTGTGTCCGTATCCATCTGTTCCAGCTTGTCCATCAGTACGAATCCGCATTCCGGATTCAGTTTCCGGATGATGGCTACCGCTACCTTCAGCTGTTCCGCTCCGGACATGCCGTCCCATGGTTCGCCCTTGTAAAGCAGGTGACCATCCTTCACTGAAAGGCCCGGGAGCGGCAGGTCTGCTTCCTTCAGAAGGTCAGCCCGGTCTGAACGGACAGATTCAATCTGTTCTGTAAGGCCTTCATACTCCTGCTGGAGGTTATTGGCTTCCAGCTCTGCTCCTTCTTTGGCAGCATTGGCTCGGATTTTCTCATTCATTACTTCCACGTTGCGAAGGTTTTCCTCCAGCTCTGTCGTGCTTTCATCCTGTAGGTCCTGAGCTGATTTTGCAGCCACTTCGGCATCCGCCCTGGCTTTGCGCAGGGTTTCCTCTGCCGCCTTCAGCGCTTCCATGGCTGCCTTGTAATTGCTTTCAGCCCTCATGAAGCGCTCCTGCATCTCCCTGGCATTTATGCGTTTCCGGTCATTTTCTCCATTCCTGGCAAGGATATCCTGCTGTTCTTTCAGCAGGTCGGACACACTGACCGGTTTAGCCGGCATGTTGGGATAGAAAGGCATTTCTTCAGCGGCTTTCTTCTTCCTGTCTGCAATGCGGCCCACTTCCTTGCGCTGGTTGTAAAGCTGTTCTTCCTTCCGGTCCATTTCCATCAGCTTGTCGCCTACGCCGATGATCTGGAGCAGGGCCTTTGACTTCTCCGCCTCCGAAGCATGAAGGAAAGCCGGAAGGTTCAGCGCCAGCTTGCTGATGAACTCATCCAGAAGCCTCTGCCCTGACTTCTTCCCTGTGGGGTCAATAACCTTCAGACTGCCATTGGTGCCCTTTCTTTCCACGATGATACCATTGGACAGCACCACATGAAGGTTCGGCGGAGTCAGCGCCCCATCCCTTTTGGGATTCGTCGGGCGGAACTTCTCGCCGCCCAGAGCCCATGCAATGGCATCCAGCACGGAGGTCTTGCCCTGTCCGTTCTTCCCGCCGATGACTGTAAGCCCCGAAGCACTCGGTTCCAGCTTTACAGCCTTGATTCTTTTCAGGTTCTCTACTTGCAGTTCGTTGATTGTAATCATTTCAGTTTTCAAGCTCCTTCCCACTTATCCATTGGTTTCTGCCTTTCCGACCATGCTCTTCATGAACGCTTCTGCTTCATCCAGGGTCTTGAACATGGTTCTTTCGCTTCCTTCTTCATCTTCAGCTGGTCAAGATAATCAGCGTCGAAGACTTCCCCTGTTTCTCCATTGACGACTGCATTTTCGTCAACTTTGAAGCAGTTTTTGATACCGTTTGCAATACGATAAAGCTGCATAATTTCCTCCTTTATTCTGTTTTTGGTATAATATTTGGTGGGAATAGTGCCTTATTTATCCCCATCAGCGTCGAGATCTGAACCATCTCGACGCTTTTCATTTGCCGGAAACCTTGCATTGAACCAGTTCCACACCCTGAACGCCATTTCCGCTTCTCCTGCCGTGAAACCTCCAAGCGAGGAGCTTGCAGGATAGTGTTCACTCTGGCTGGATGAAACTCTTACAAGCCGTTCCAGGTATCTTCTTGTTCTTTCGATTTCTCTTTCTGTGTCTTTCATGGTTACTCCCATAGTTACTCCGGGAAATTGTCTAAATACTTGCTAAGTGCTCTGTTTACGAGCTCGCTTGCGCTAATGTCAAGGAAATTCATGATTTTCTGCATCTTTCTGTACTTTGTTTTGCTGATGTACGTAAGAACTGGATGCGTGCGCAGCTCGTCTTTATCAATACGATGCCGTCCCATTTACTCACCTTCTTCCAGTTCGAATGTCTGGCATGGTTGATAGGAACGCTCGATTTTCGCATCGTCCGGTGCAGGTTTCTTTGTGTCCTTACCCCGGTATGCGACGCGGCATATGGTCGCGCCATCTTTGAAAATCGACTCGATCCATCCATGCTGTATTTGTGGATTCCTGAATACGACCTTGCGGCCTGTCAGGTCTGTCTTATGAAACTCTTCTGGCGGCATGCTTTGCTCCTTTTACATTGGGATGAAATCTGAATCGCTTGGGTATACCATGCAGATGAGTCCGTCTATCCAATCAAGGCACTTCTGTCCATCATGCATGTCATATTCCATGTTTGCCAGTTCTCTGACTTCTTCACGAAAGTCTTTGTCTCTTCCCTCGGTGTAATATCTAACTAACTCATAGATACCCGTCCTCAGCATACAGATTTCTGCTTCGAGGTGTTTCCTTTCTGTGTCTGTCATTCTTCTTCCCTCTTCTCTTCTTCCACTTCTTTATCCTTATCAGTCTGGGAGGATGCGGTCTTCTCCATGAGCAGGTCAGAAATCTTGATTTTCAGCTCTGCGATTTCTTTCAGAAGTTTCTCTCTCTCCTGTTTCAGAGTGTTACATTCAGCCTGCGCATCATAGCGCTCAGAATTCAAATCTGAGATTTTTTTATCAGAGATGGCATTCGCGGAAATCAGTGCCCTGTATTCATTAAGAGTAATAGTTACCGTGATTTCGCCGGGAATAGCAAAATCATTACGGATATCATTGCGGGAGTACTCCCCGCCATTTTTGGCCTTGAACAATTCTTCGTTAATTTCTAACATTTTCTTTCCTCCTGTGGTAAAATGATGGCGGGAAATCTCTTTTTCCGCCTTTGGCCTTTGACGTCTCGCACACGTCAGAGGCCTCTTCTTTTTGCTAATAAAAGTGGGCAGCCTTTTGGCTTTTCGATTGGGACGCTCCCGTCTGGAGCCAGTTTACTGTTTGCCATCGCACGGCAAACATAAACAGCATCCCCGTCACGATTAACACGATTTCTGAAAATACAGTCCCAACAGTCCATTCTGTAAATGCCCCAAAGCTTCGGGCAGAATCCTAACCCTCCCTCTTTGTGCGGGAGCCTTACATCAGAAAATTTATTCGGGCAGATAAAGGCAAACTGGCACACGCCGCAGTCAGTATTTACTTTCATCTTCCTCACCTCCTTTCATTACAATTCCCGGGCTGCCTTCACACGAATCACCAGCTCAGTACCAGGCTGAAGGTTTCTCGGGTCCTCGATGTGATTGTCTTTCGTGACCTGCCAGACAAGCTTGGCCATGTCTTCCTTGTCAGTTGCGACCTTTCCGACAACGCCCCAGAGAGTGTCTCCCTGTTCAATCGTTTTGTGATACTCGATGAGTTCGGTTTCCTCAGCATGTGTCCACGAGTATGTAGCCGCTGCCGCCGAAACGACCAAAACACCGACAACAAGCAGCCGTTTTAATCTAAGCTTTCTCATTATTTGTATTCCTCCGCTTTAACCACTGCTGACCGGCAGCTTTCTGCCATCCCTTGGATAATCAATCTCAGCCGGATGATCGTCTTCTGCTGCGTATCAATCAGCCGCTTCATCTGCACCAGGTCATCTTCTTTTTCATTGAGGACCGCATACACATCCCGCCGGTTGAACTTGACACCAGGAACACCCTTCAATCGTTTCAGCGTTCCTTCCTGCTCCATGTTGATCACCGTACCGACCGAGACTCCCAGAAGTTCAGCAACTTCATTTCTTGAAAACGTACGGCACACCATCTTTCGCACCTCCCTTTGAAAAACTAGCATTCATTGTGTTTATATTTTTCAACTTTTTGAGTAAAAAAATATTCTCCGATATCAGCATTTTTATCTCTTCTGCCTCTTTCCGTCCACAAACACATCGTCGCCGTCATAGCTCATCCTGTGCCATTTACCCTTGCCTTCCTTGAATGCGACTGGGTTCACGATGTGCAAATCATCGCTGATTTCATGACCGATGCAGATGATTGAATCGTTGAATGTGCGACTGCTTGACGCTTCTCTCTTCGCTTTCGTGAGTGCGTCCGGCGTTCCATCGTCCTGCACATACCACATCTTGCTAAGAGCATACCAGCCATGGTCTGTTGTTTCTTCCATGTACCACATGTTCTTCACCTCCTTCCATCGGCGGCTTTCCTGTCCGCCGGAAATACAGATTCTCTTTATTCAAACAATAACCGGAAGGTTTCTCTTCCCTTCGGAGTGATCATGGCCTGTACTCCGGACCACTTGGTCTTCTGGTTGAAACATTCCTTGACTTCAAAGAGCCCTTTGTTCTTGTCCTGGTAGGGCATGAGCTTTCCTTTCTGGTCCCGGAAGATATATTTCTTCTCCAGCAACAGTGTGACGAATTTCTTTGGCGCGATGCCAAGCTGCTTCGCCGTGTCTCTGAAGTTGGTCAGCAGGTTTCTGTCCACCAGCTCATCGAAGTAGTCTGCCTTGGGTGCCATCACCTGGTTCTCTACCTGCAGATGGCTCTTTTCGATTTCCAGGGCCCCGATTTTCCTGTGCTGTTCTTCGATGGTTCTCTGAGAAATCTGAAAGGCTTTGGCCATGATTTCCGCATCACTCATCTCTTCATCGTGAGGAATGTATCCGCCGGTCTTTCGGATGGCCGGGAGCACTTCACTGGTCACCCAACGTTTGAACTTCTTGGCATTTGGGAGTTTAGATCCGAAAATGAGGCTGTACACTCCGGATTCATTAATGAACCAGTTATCCTGCCTTCCCATCTCTTCCTGCATTTTCTTTACCGTGCTAAAGAGTTTTCCCAATTCGGTACCCCTCTCAGAACGAAGAAACTTGTCTTCTTTGTCAACGTGCATTTGAATAGCTTTGTTCGTATTACTGTAACCAAGAATCTCAGCCACATTTTTTCCAATGAACCAGGGACCATCATTGAGGGACACGATTCTTACTGTTCCGAACTCCGGACTTTTGAAAATTTGTAAATCCATTGATAACACCTCACTTTTGCTTTGGTGATTATTTATCACCTTTATTGCCAAAAAAAATAGCATCTCTTTCAGCCGAACTAAGGTGGAGCAACTGCTGAAGTGCTAAAATTTCCCCAGCTTTAAATTCAACCATATTGTTGATTTTCTTCCACAGTGTCTCCCTTGCCAGTCCCAGCTTATTAGCCAGATCATTCTTGGATTTTCCGGATCTTGCAATCGCGGCTTCAAGTTCACTTGTGTTGGTCATCTTCTATTCGCCTCCTTTCCGTGATTATTTATCACGTCTTAACTATATCATCATTGTTATTAAAAATCAACATACGATTATGAAAATTCTTTTTTGTTGTTTTTTTGTAACATTACCGATATAATGAAGGTACAGAATACTACATAAAGGGGAGATAAAATATGTCAGTCGGTCAGAACATAAGAAAAGCAAGAGAAGAAAAACAGATGACTCAAGATGAGCTTGCTAAACGTATGGGGTATAAGTCACGATCCACCATTGCCCGAATCGAAAATGGAGATAACGATGTTTCTCAATCAAAGTTGAAAAAATTTTCCGAAATACTTGATGTGAGCATTCGTTTTCTTTTGGACGGAAGCGATTCACCTGTACCTGCTGATGCCAGGGAACGGCCTGCCACTAATATCCCGGTCTATAAAATCCCGGTCCTTGGCACCATCGTCGCAGGGATCCCGATCACAGCTGTCGAGAACATTATTGATTATGAAGAGATCTCACAGGAAATGGCAAAGACCGGCGAATACTTTGCGTTAGTCGTCAAAGGCTCCAGTATGGAACCGAAGATTTATGAAGGCGATGTCGTCATCGTGAAGAAACAAAGCACTGTAGATAATGGAGATATTGCTATTGTCCTTGTCAACGGAAACGAAGCCACCATCAAACAGATTCAGAGATCTCAAAGTGGAATCACACTGGTAGGATTTAACGTAGCAGTCTATCCTCCTCACATTTATACCAATGAAGAAATTGAGGACCTGCCGGTCAACGTTATTGGCAAGGCCGTAGAAGTGAGAAGGAAACTATAAAATCCGGACATGAAAAAAAAGGACCGGCATCACGTGAATACCAGTCCTTCAAAGCCGAGAGGGCTTTTCTAAGAAATTCAGACGATCAGGTGCCTACTCTCGTCCTATAAAGAAATATTCTTTACTGAAAGCATATCAACGTATAGTGGCATAAACTAAAGAAGGTGTCGTAACATCTCCTATCCAAAACCCGCCGGTTTTCGCAACACTGTACGTGAGCATACTTTCAGCTTACTTCTTTATTATATCTTATCTAATAGGCATGGACAACAATTTAAAAAGCTCCCGGGACGTCTCCCAGAAGCTTTTACGGGGACCGTGGAAATCAACAAGAAGCGATGCACTAAGAAATATACTGATTCGCTGTTTGCAGTTTTCTAAGCTGCCTATGCGGCAGTGCGGTTTTCCGTCTCTGCCAGAAAACGCTAGAAACAGGAATACAAATAAAAACTTTTTCGCTCTTGTCTATCCATCTTTATTGTATATATCTGGTGAGGTGAATTTCAATGGAATATCGCTTTTCTATGAGAGAAAAAAATCAATCTATCTGCCTGGTCTTGTCATACAAGGTCAATGGCAAGTGGAAGCAGAAGACAAAACAAGGTTTCAAAACGAAAAGAGCCGCCAGAAATTACCAGGATACTTTACTGGATGCAGTCAGACAGGAAGCCGAAACAGAAACAATAAAGGATATCCAGGATATCACGCTTAAGGATTTCACGAATGAAATATTCTTAAGAGATAAGAAAAACACCATCGAATACGGCACCCGTCAGAATTATATTGTTATGCTGACCCGCTTTGAATCTATTGCAAATAAACCGATCAAATCGATTAAAGAATATGAAGTTGTAAATGCATATAACCTTCTTTTAGATCGTCTCAAGGTTTCAACGAGCAATTTATCATTAGCATACCTGAAAACTGTTTTGAACTATGCTGTAAATACATATAAGATCATCAGAGTAAGCCCGGCACAGTCTGTTGAAATGGCAAAAGACAAGCGAAAAAAAGAAATAAAAGCATTTACAAAAGAAGAGGCAGAGCAGCTGATCAGTAGCATAAAGAACCCGCTCTATAAAATGATCACATTAACCGCTTATCTAACAGGCATGAGATACGGCGAAATTGTAGTCTTGCGATGGTCAGACGTTGATTTCTTCAACCAGACGATCACCATTTCCAAGTCTTACGGTTTATGTCAGAATGGTAAATTTGGTATTAAAATACCAAAGACAAAAAATAGTTATAGAACGCTCCATTGCCCAGCCAGGCTTATAAAAGCCCTCATCCAGTGGAAGGAATCAAATCCTATCCAGATCGACGGCAGAGTTTACCCCGCGACAAGAGCCACACACTCAAATTTGGTCGTTGAAATAGGCAGATTCAAGAATGGTATGAATGTTCACTCCCTGCGGCATACTTTCGCAACACTTCTATTATCTGAAACACAAGATATTAACTTGGTTGCTGCCTGCTTAGGAGATACACCGGCAACAGTCGCCAGAACTTATATACATTACACGCAAGATATACGCAAAAAAGCCAATGATTATATAGATGCAATTTTTAATTAAATTTCTGCCGTTTTTTTGCCGTTTTAGCAAAAAACATAGATTTTATCGAATAAATTGCACTTAAAACTCAATTAGTGTATAATAATTTTGTCATTCAAAGTCGTGAATCAAAGGATGTGCATAAGTAATGAAAAAATACATTGCAGCCGCTCTGATACTGATCGTGCTCATTGCAGCCGGCGGCGCTTTTGCGTTTTTCCATTTCTTCAACGGAGGCCCCTGGCAGGGTACCTGGTGGGGCGTGCAGGACGCCGGCGTCAACTGGACCGGCGACAACATGCAAAACCTGGAAACCGTTACATTTACCAGGAATGACGACGGCACCATCACTGTAGACCACAAAGTACAGGTTGGCAGCCGTGAAATCGAAGGCAGTCTTTCCGGCGAAGGGAAAGTCGATGGCGGACGCCTGCAGGTCACTCTCAAGAATGGCAAGACCGAGAGCTTTTCCTACAACGCAGTCGACAAGACCATTGCGACTCCCCTCACCAATGCAGATGATACACCCGTCACACTGAAAGAACTGACCGGCGATAACAATGACGAGATGGAACGCATCCGGAGCCAGATCGTACAGATCTCTCAGAAACCGGAAAACAAAATCGACAAAACACTGGCTTCCTCAAGAAGCTAAAAAAGAAGCTGTGAGAAATGGAAATCATTTTTCACAGCTCTTTTTCGTTGTGCGGAAGGAATGAACCCCTTTCGGTGCATACGCGCCACTTTCCCCTGACGGGGACAGCCTATGCGTTATACCGGCTTTCTTTTACCATCACACTTCTCCATCTGCCCCCTCCCGTCTTGCTTACGGGTGCCGGCTCAGCATATAATTGAAATAAAGATTCTCCCAATCAGGAAAACATTTTAAGAAGGGATTTCTTATGAAGGATATGCAGGAGAAGATCAGATTTTTCGGCCGGATCGTATCTGTTCAGCCGCGTGCCAATGTCTGGCGCTACCGTCTGGATAACCGTTCACATGGCATGAAGGGCTATAACCTGTTCCTGAAAGGAGTGGCAGACAGCGAAGACAAGGATTTTTCTATTGCCATTTCAGAGAAGCAGCAGGAAAAGCTTCGCTTTCACATCGGTGATGAAATATCTGGAACTGCCTGGACGAAGCTGTATCCAAAGCTCGACTATGCCGATTATTACCGGGCCGGGGCTTTGAAAAAGATAAAGCCGGCTGATTTTGTCGATGAAGAAAAGACTTCTCCATGGGAGGGTGAAGTTCCATCCTTAGATGTTTACAACTGGCACGGATGCCGCATGCTGGACGGCCGGAGATGGAGAGGCAAATGCTTCACCTGCAAATGGGCCTGCATAGCAAATGTTATCATTGAATACGACTGGGGCGTTTCCCAGAGATTAAGGTTCGAGAGCTACTGCTATGGCCCGAAAAGCTGCAAGCGGTATGCCATGGGGCGCCCCAGACCTGTCCCCTATAAAGATGCGGGAATTTATTATGATGACGGTGAACTGGACATCATCTGTACAGAAAATCGTGGTGATGATGATTAAGAAAGAGGGATGTATATGTTGTTTAGAGGTGACCCATCTGAAAAAGACTGGCAGCTGTTCCGAAAAAAAATAAGGGGCTGGCAGGACGCATATATGGGAAAATTAGTTCAGGAATACATGGAAATTCTGCAAAAGGATGTATCGGCATCGGAAAGATTCTGGACTTTGGAAGAAAGAATCAAAAAAGACAGGAAGAATCCCGGACTAATCGTTGAAATGAGCAGACGTCGCCTGCTTTCTAATCTGGCGAACCTTGCAGCTTACGGCGTCATTCACAAATCTGATTTGGAAGAATTCAGTGATAAAATGAAAAAAGATATTGAAGAAATCATGGACTATAATGGAATTGATTACAAATAAATTCCAATGTATTGATAAAAAGAGCCCCGTGCAAATGCACGAGGCTTTTTCTATTCACGCTCTATTCACTTAAAAGTTATGGCTGATGGTCGCAAAGAAGGTACCGTCTTCCTGCTTGCCGGTCCAGCCGGTGGCCTTGAGGTCGACGCCCCATGGGTGGGAATTGTCGATCTTGCTCTTCCAGCCGAGTTCGAGGAAGCCGCTGGAGCCTTTGACGGTCGGGCTTGGGGTATTCCAGCCTGCGTAGGTGGTCTGGCTTTGCTGCCCGCTTCGTAGTCCCAGCCGATGCCGGCGTAGAGGGATCTTATCTGGTCGAAGTCTCTGGTCCATCTCATGCCGAGTCTGGTGACATAGGAATTGATGGAGTCGAAATCGTACTTCGAGTCGCCGTAGCCGCTGTGGACGACGGCGCTGTCGCTTCCGAGGTAGGTGTAGAAGAATTTACCGTAAATGTCATAGCTGTCACGGTTTCTGGTGTAGATCTTGCCAAGGCCTGCCTGGGCAGCGATGTATGGTGCGCCGCTGTCGTAGCGGGACATGGATTTGGCGATCATACCGTGGAAGTCGCCCTTGAGGTAGCCGGCTCTGACGGCGCCTTCATAGTAGAGGCCGCTGTCGAGATCGCGCCGTAAGAGGATACCGCCGCCGGTATAGTGCTGGCGGCCGTCGCCTCTGGCTCCGGTGTCAAGGTAGCTTGCATAATGGCTCTTGCCGTATTCGAAGAATGGCATGATGGTGTCGATATGGCCTTCGTGCTGGCTTCTTCTTACGAAGCCGACGTTGGCGGCCATGCCGTTGCTGTCGATGTAGGAGCCGGTGTTATAGTGGAGATCGTATCCGCCGACGATAGCATACGTACAAACTTCGCTTCGATATCATGGTTTTCAATCCATGCGCCTTCTGCAGCATGGAGGGCGCTGCCGGCGATGATGTCGCCTGCGTTCTTGATCGTATTGGCTGCATTTTCCCTGTCTTCCGGAAGGATCTTCGTATCCGTATCAGGAGTTCCTTTTTCGTCCTTCGGAATGGTGATGACGATCGTATTCGCATCTTTCTTTTCGACGATGGCTTTATAGTTGATGAAGCCTGCCGAGATGACGGTATCGAGGCCGTCGATCGTGCCGTAGCTCGTGTCATCGGTCGTGATGCCGTTCGCATTGTAGAGGAGGTTGATGTACTCGCCCGGGTTCAGCTTCGTATTTCTCTGGACACCGCCAAAGACCGTGGCGCCGGAGACATCCGTCGTACTGTCGGTCGTCGTGCTGTTTTGTACAGCCGCCAGGGTTGTATCTGCGTTAACCGCTGCATTTCCAGTGACCGTCAGCATGGTTTCCCCAGCCGTCGTTCCTTCAGGGACGTAGAAATTGAGGTTTTGGAAATAAGCAAAGTCTGCGACCGTCTGGCCTTTGGTATACATATTGTACGTGTTGTTCTTGCTTTCGGTCGTACCATAACCGCCATAGAGGCTCATTTCCGGGTTCAGATCTCCCGCCAGAATATTGATCGTATTGTTATCTGCTGCGCCATCGTAGGTTTGCCCACCATAAATGTCTGTGTCAAGCGTGCCGCCGGATACATTGATTGTGTTGCTATTCGCATCGCCTTCGGTAGTAAAACCGCCATAAATACCGATTCCGCCTGTGACTTCGCCGCCGCTGATGGTGACAGTATTGCCATCAGCATCTCCTGTACTGGCCATACCTCCTGTCACGATAGGTACGAAGTCTTCCGGACTAGAAACTGTACCGCCGGAGATGATGACCGTATTTTCCGATGCGCCCGTCACCCCGGCACCGCCAGTGACTGTCCCCGGATTTCCGCCGGTAATGGTGATCGTATTCCCCGTGGCGCTGCCCCCACTCTGCGCTGCCATCGTGATAGCGGACGTACCTCCGCTGAATACAAGAGCATTATTGACCGCATCCCCTGTCTCGGCGTAACCAGCAACCGTTTTAGTCGAAGAGCCGCCTGTCATTGTGAGTGTATTGTCACTGGCTCCTGTCTTGCCATAGCCGCTGGTGACATGACCGATCAGGTCACCGCCGCTGACTGTGAGGATATTGGAAACAGCCTCGCCGCTTGCTGAATAACCGCCAAAGACGGTATCTGAACTTTCCGTAGAGTCAGCAACTCCAACCGTTCCTCCATTGATGGTGACAGTATTTTTAGAAGCAGTACCATCAGCCGTATACCCGCCATAGACCGTCTTTTCTATAGTGCCGCTTTCGATAGTGACGGCGTTGCCTGTGGCATCATTGCTTGTGGTTCCCTCAGCCGTATAACCGCCATAGACTTCGCCCTTGACAGTGACATCTGAAATTTTGACAGTATTTTGAGAAGCATCGCCAGCTGCTGCCTCACCGGTGAGTGGATTATCCATCTGGTGTAATGCATAACCGCCATAGATATTTCCTGAAACATCTGCCGTGCCGCTCAGTTCGACAGTATTTCCTTCAGCTCCCTTGCCGATAGTATAACCTCCGGCAACGATGCCTCCGACACTGCCTGAAGAAATTTTGACAACGTTATTGGTCACATCGCCCAAATAAGACCAACCGCCGGCTACGCTTCCGGCTATAGAAACCGCTTTGCTTATTTCTACACTGTTTTGGTCAGCCGTCCCATAGATGGCCCAGCCTCCACTTACAACAGGCACTACACTTTCTGTATCTCCTGAACTTGTTACAGCCCCGCCAGTCATGACAACTTTATTGTTTACAGCACTTCCTTCTGGTTGATTATTATAGCCTCCGGAAATCATCTGACTGACTGTACCACCGCTCATGGTTACGCTATTATTTTCTACTCCCTTTCCCTGTGCGCCGTATACTACACCAAATGTACCATCTCTAATTTCAACAGTATTATCTGCCGCCGAACCATTATCCGCCTGACTCCCGGACAGCGTATACTGTACTGATCCTCCTGTAACAAGCACAGAGTTCCCAGAATTGTTTGTATAAGATCTGCCCCCGTATAGAAAATTACTGGTTCCTGCGCTTTCCACATGGTTTCCTGAAGCCGTATTGCCATAGGCCCCGTAGACAGCAGCGGCAGTGCTGCTGCTGTCTAAGATCACGGTATTATTATTTGTCGCACCCAGTCTTGACTGGCCGCCGTAAATCTCAGCCTGGCTTACCTGCGTATTTGTAACATTGACTGTATTATTCGATGCATCGCCTGATTCACCTCCACTGACGGTACCACCATAAATCCTTATTCCAGTTGAGTCCGACGACGCATCCGTCACGTTCAGCGTATTCCCGCTGGCTGTCCCTGTATCACTGTTGCCGGTAATTTCCGTTTCCGTAATTGGTCCCGTCACCGTCACAGCAGCCTCTGCTGTCATGGCAGAAAATCCCATCAGGCTGGATACGACCAGCGCCGTCAAAACTTTGTACTCCCTTTTCATAATCAGCCATCCTCCCCCCTGAAATGCAGCCCTTGGCATGCATAAAAAAGATACAAGTGCTTTCCTTCAAGGAATCCATAAGCCTTCCCGAGACATCAGATCCCTTCCCCCCGAGCAGCCCTCCCAAGGCGGCTCATGCTCAATCAGCAGGGCTAACAGACACTTTTCTATTCTTAATCATAATTCCATGATTAAAAAATATCTATCTGTCAGAATTATAGAGAACTCTGTCCGATAGATATGAACTCTTTCTATAATGAACTATTTGAATATAGATAAGCATGGCCGGCATTCGATATCATCGGAAGAAAAGGACCCCTCCCGCCAGGACGCTCCCAAAGAGAACTATAAAACCTTTATATACTGGATATGTTTACCATAAAAAAGTGGTAAGCATCTAAACATCGGGGGAAAATGTCGAAGGGATACGGACACATAAAAAGAGCCGCAGAAATGTGCAGTCATTTCTACAGCTCTTTTTGTTTCCATTCAATATGGTTTTATGCTCTGTGGAGTGTGAAAATGGTCAATTCTCTCGGGCAGCTGAAGCGGAACGGGAACCAGCTGGCGTCGCCTCTTGCGACGTAGCCGTAATGAGTACCGTCGCTGTACATGCCTCTCGTGTACTTGAATGGCGTGATGATCGGCTTGCCGAAGAGGCCGAACTGCGTGCCGTGGGTATGGCCTGTCAGTGTCAGGAATGCGCCGTGCTTGAAGCCCTGATCGATGAAATCGGAATGATGGGCCAGAAAGATGACGGGAGCGCCCCTCGGAATACCTGCGAACGCTTCATCAGCCCATTTCTCTTCCTCGATTTCCTTCTGCGTGCCTCTGGCAAACGGGAAGTCGACGCCTGCGACGTAGAGTCTTTGTCCGTCCTTTTCAATGTACGTGTGGTTATTCACCAGCATCTTGACAGGCGTATTCTTCAGGTCCTCTTCAATGAGCGGCTGATTCCTGTAATACTCATGATTGCCCCAGATGTAGAAAATGCCGTCCGGGAAGTACTTCTCTGCTTTCGTGAAATCCTCAGCGACCTGCGGCATGTACCGTACGTCGTCGATGAGGTCCCCGGTGAAGAAAAGGACGTCCGCTCCTTCATTCTTTGCGCGGAGGAGCTCAGCCGGCATATCCGTATAGCGGAAGTAAGCGCCGATGTGCGTATCCGTTTCCTGTGCGACCTTGTACCCATCAAACGCCGCCGGAAGATCCTTGACGTAGATGTCATGATACTCGACGACTTCGCGGCTGTTCCCCATCACGCAGCCGTAGACGCCGATCACAAGCGCGATGGCGATGAGGCCTTTCCCCAGGTTGGAAATGAAGTACCTGAGCCCCGGGATGAAGGAAAGGATTCCAAGGATAAAGGCAGGAATCGGAATGATGAGACAGGCGACCATGATGCCGTCCAGAAGGTAGGCAAGATAAAGCGACCAGAACCCGTAGCTGTCATAGGCAAGCCCATACCAGTTGAAGTACCAGGCAGGGATCGCGCCTGCGATAGCGCCTCCCAGCGACCATAAATAAAAGCGCCGCTTACGAAATACGAGCGCCAGGATCGAACCGTCAATGAGTCCGATCACCGCGAACATCATGATGATGAATTTTCCAAATGCCATAAGCGGCTCCTTTCTGTGTAATCATAGAATTATGCGCAAAATCCCCGCCTCGGCGGCAGGGACTCTTTGATCAGAAATCGGAAATCAGCTTTTCTGCAAAAGCCGCAAGTCTGGCATGCGGTCCTGCCAGCGGGATTTCCTTGTATTCTTCCGGCGAGAAGTACTTGTACTCCCCTTCCGGCACGGTGATATTTTCTGCCATGTACGCGTTCATGTACCAGATGCGGTGCGTGAAGACATGCTTGTACTTCCAGACAGGTCCTTCCAGTTTTCCATGAAGGAAATGGGAAAGTTCATCTGCCGCTGTATCTGCCTTCTCGGATAGGACCATGGGGAATTCCCACATGGAGGCGAGCATGCCTGTCGCGGGCCTTTTATGGAGAAGAACCTTTCCATCCATGATGCAGATGGCACAGGCCGCATAGAACTCCTTAGGCGGCTGTTTCTTTCCGCGGACAGGAAGCTCCTCTTCCCTTCCCTCTTTCAAAGCAAGGCAGTAAGACGAAAGCGGGCACATGCTGCACCTTGGGCGCTTCGGTATGCAGACATTCGCGCCAAGATCCATCAGCGCTTCATTGAAGTCTCCAGCCCTTTCAGGAATCGTTTCCTCGCAGAGCGTGCGGATCTTCTTCCTTCCCGCCGTCTTCAGGACATCATCCTCGATGCCGTAGAGTCTTGCATACACGCGGAGGACATTTCCGTCGACAGCCGGTTCCTTCTTTCCAAAAGCAATGGAAAGAATAGCCCCAGCCGTATAGTCGCCGATTCCTGGAAGCGCACGGACTTCGTCCGCCGTATCCGGCATTTCGGATCCGTACTTTTCTTCCATCTCGCGCGCCGCCTTGTGGAGATTCCTTGCACGGCTGTAGTAGCCAAGCCCCTGCCACTGGTGAAGGACATCCTGCTCATCGGCATCCGCCAGATCCTTGATTGTCGGGAAACGCGCCATCCAGCTTTCGTAGTAAGGCTTCACTGCCTCCGTCCTCGTCTGCTGCAGCATGATTTCCGAGACCCACACATGGTAAGGATTCCTTGGCTTGGATTCCCTCCACGGAAGATCGCGCTTATTGGCATCGAACCAGGAAAGAAGGCTCTTCGGCCAGTCTTTATCCGGCATACTCATTGATCCATGTCCTCGAATTCATAATCATAGACCGTCTCGCCATCCTTGTCGAAATAGATGGTGCCGCGGATCCTTTCGCCCTTAAGGATCATAGGCAGCCACACGCGGTCGGCCATCCACATATCCTCATAAGGAAACTCGAAAGGAAGGAACCACTTCGGCTGCATTTCCTCTGTCTCAGCGGGCGTCCCTTCCCAGACCTTCACGAAATAGACGATGCCGGCATGCGACCACTCCGGATCCGAAGGCTGATGGAAATAGAGATCGCCGACAGGGATGAGATCCTCCGGGCGTGCTTTCAGGCCTGACTCCTCGAAGAGCTCACGGGCTGCGCACTCGCGCATCGTTTCTCCCGCCTCGATCTTTCCGCCAAAGCCATTCCACTTGCCAAAACCCATGCCCCTTTTCTTGCGTCCAAGGAGGATCCTTCCGTCCTGTCCGACCGGATAGACGAGCGACGTATCACGCATTTGTCTTATCGCCCGGATCGTAGGTTTCGAAATACAGTTCACGGAAGAGGCGCTTGCCTGCTTCTGTCTTGTAGAGACGCTTGTAGAGCGCTTCATTCTGCTGGCGGGAAGCACCGCTTTCATACTGGTTGACCAACATATCAGCCTCAGCCAGGATCTGGGCATCAGGGCCGTCGATGCTGCCATAAGAATGGTGATGAGCGATCAGCCAGCAGATGCGGTCGATATCTTCCTTCTCGAATTGCAGCTTTTCCAGCATCGGGCGCGCTTCATCCGGTCCCAGTTCCTGCTGGATCATGCCGTCATTTCTTCCGAAGCGTCTTTCCCCTTCATGGATGCCGATATCATGGACATACGTTACTGCATCCAAAAGGAAAAGGATTTTGTCAGAAGCGCCTTCCTCCAGGCCGATCTGATGAGCGAAGGCGTTTACCTTCAGGAAGTGATGGATCCTTCTTGGATCACCCTTGTCGTAAGCAATCATGGCTTTGCAAAGTTCTGCGAGCTGGTTCATAATGTTCCTCCTGTACGGGCTGCAGGCGTAAAAGCTCTGCCCCGGTTTATCTTATATGTTGCCTCCCCCGCGGGGCCTTCCCGTGAGTGTGGCCTTTTCTTATTGTATATCAAAAATAAAGATTCCTCAAAGGTATACCTAAATATCATCGTATGCTGATGAAATCGAAGAAATCTTATTTTTCCACGCAAAAACGCGGCAGGATTTCCCGCCGCGCTGCTTAGTATCTGAAATTATTTTGCGAGCTGCTGGCTGACTTCGGATGTGATGTCGATGCCGCCGTCTACGACTGCGCCCTGTTCAAGAACGATGTCGAGGCCCTTCTGCTGACGAACTCTCTGGATAGCTTTCATGATATCGGAGAGAATCGGCTGCATGGTGGACTGTTCTTCCTGGTTCAGGTCGCGCTGGATTTCATTGGCAATCTGCTGTTTTTCCTGATCGCTCTTGCCTGCTGCGCGTTTCTTGAAGTTTTCCTGAGCCTTCTGAGCTGCATTTCTCATGTCGAGCTGAGCTTTCTGCATTTTCGGATGAGCCTGCAGAAGAGCGTTGGAATTGACGTAGCCGATGCCTGCTGCGGAAGCAGAAACCATAGCGCCAAGAGTAATCATGCCAGCAGCGATAGCTGCAACTGTCTTTTTCATTTTCATAGATTTTTCCTCCTTACGAACCCCTAAGCCCCCTGGGGTAATGAGCATATATTCATTTTATGCTAACATTTTCGAAGTGTCAATGTTAGATGCTATAATTCAATTTTTATTAAACTGTTCTTTAGTTCAATTTAAACTATACTCGGCTGAATAAGTATATACTACTTCGTTTCTTCCGTCTTGCCGTCTGCTTTCGCCTCAAGGACAGCCGTTTCTTTCTCTTCCTTCATGGCCTGTTCTGCTTCCTTCAGGGCCGCTTCGCGGACTTCTTCCTTCTTTTCTTTCTTCTTGGAGAAACGGGAAATCACTTCCGGCACCATGTTGAGGACACGGTCGATCGTCGTGTTGGCAGCCGCATTCTTGATGGAGAAGAGTTCGACTCTTTCACCCTTCATGATCAGGACAGCCGTCGGTGTGACCTTTCCGCCGCCTGCTCCGCCAGCTCCGGCCGTGCCGTGAGAGCCCGTGCCAAAGCCAAAGGAAATATCAACGAAAGGAACGATTGTTGCATCCCCCAGATGAATCGGTTCCCCGACAACAGATTCTGTCGTAATCATTTCCTTGAATTCTTCGAAAATCTGCTTTCTTACTTCGTCATCCATTTACTTTTCCCCCTCTTCTGAAATGCCAGAATTCCCTCGTCTCACGGGCGACTGCCAGCGTGAGCAGGATATAAACGACATACAAAGGAATGATCCTTCCGTCTCCTTCTCCCTTGAGAGTGAAGACCTTGTCCGTGAAATTCCATTCCACGTCTTCAAAGGGTCCTGGCAGGAATGCTTTCACGATCCCGCAGGCAACGCCGGTCGACATGGGATCCCCCGTGCCGAAAGCTCCTTTGACTCTCCAGCTGCCCGGAAAACTGTGAGCCAGCACCTTGGCGGCAGCTATGAAAACTTTCTTTATAAGTCCATTATCTAACGCAAAAAGAAACTGCGCAAGATAGGAAGGTGTTTTTTTCTTAATTTTCTCTGATTCCTCTGTTTCTTCTTCGGAATCATCTTTGGAAACTTCCTTCGTTTCCTTTGAAAGATCGATCGGTTCTTCCCTCACGATCTCTGCCTCTTCTGCCCTTGCATCATCTTCCCTGGCAGGGGCATTCCTGGAAGCTTCTGAAGTCTCCTGTTCCTTCTCCGCTTCCCTTTCCCGGGCATCATGCTCCATCTCCTCGAGATAGGCATTCATCTCCCGGACTTCTTCCTCTTCCATACCCTCGTCTTCATAATCATCCGTTTCCTCTTCCTTTTCTCCCGGGAAGGATACCTCCTTCTTGAAAAGGCCGAAGAACGCTTTCACCGTCACCTGCGCCTTCCATTTCTCAAAAGAGAAACGGTACCGGATCGGGATCAAAAGCACAAGGATGACCAGAAGCAAAACTCCGATTACGATCATCGCAATTTTCATGGAAGTCCATAGAGGCGGGCCAGTTCAGCCGCAGCCTCCCTCACCTCCTTCACGAGATAAGCGGGCGAAAGAATCTTGACGAGCGGCGCATGACGCATCGCCCATGCCTTCATCGCTTCGGGCTGGATCATGATCTCGATCGTGACCTTTGTCTGGCTGCCCGATGAAAGATGAGCCGTCTTGCCGAAATCATTGACGATGTCCGTCATGAGATGCCAGTCTGCTTCGAACGTGCAGAGCTCCGGCTTCCCGCGGAAAATTTCATGCGCAGAATACAGGTAATCCGACGGCTTCAAAGCCTGGATCTGGGCCTGCGTCAGTGTATCAGATGCCGGATCCTCCAGAAGCTTTACGTCAGACATGAGATCGAGGAAGTACACCTCGATCCCGCCTTCATCCTTTTCCGCCAGAAGCGCATAACGGTCATCGGAAGCGATGATCAGAAGCGGGCTTACCGTAAGAAGCCTGTCCTCGCCGGATGGCAGCCTTCCATGATGGCGCTTGCCGTCCGCTTCGTAATGGTCATAGTAGAAGGAAATCTTCCTCTTTCCCTCGCCTGCCGTCGTCAGAAGCGCAATCACCGGATCAAAATCCGCAGCTTTCCCCGCAGATGGAAGATTCCTTACCAGAGTCTTTCCGTCGTCGAAAGAACGGATCTGGATCCTCTTCAGCTTCTCAGCGAGCTGTTTGACCTGCTGCGGCGGAAGATGAGAAAAATAGAGAAGATCGATGAGCGCCTTCAGATCCTCCCTGGCCAGCACATGATCCCAGTACCAGTCAAGAGAGAGAGGCACCTTCTTCCCGTTCATCATGCGCGGCACTTCGCGGCAGAACACAGGAAGCCCTGCATCCCGAAGCCTTGTGAGATTTCTTCCCACAGACTTCCTGTTCACCGCCATGCCATACTTTCCTTCCATATAGTCGAGGATTTCCTGCTGCGAGAGCGGGTGATCCTTGTCCGATTCGCGCAGAAGCACCTGCACGATACGGATGATCGACATCTTGCTCCCTGTATCTCCCTTTTCCACCGCCATAGGATCACCTGCCCGTTACTTTCCTGACAAGATCGTCAGACAGCCACGAGCCGAAAGCTGCCAGCGCCCCGGTCAGAGCGGAAACAGCCGGCATATGGACAGCTTTGTGGACGATGGCCGCAATCGCAGCCCCGCCGAGCACGTCGGACGGATAATGCATGCCTGCAAACACGCGGGAAAAAGCAAGAATCCCCGCAAGGACTGCCATCAGCTTCGAGCCCTTCGTATTGTGGCGGAGGAGCTCCATAGCCACCACGCACCCATTCATCGTGTGATTGCTCGGGAAAGAAGCATTCGCGCGGTGACCCGTGAAATTCCAGATCTGGGGACTTTCCCTGAAGGGACGCTCACGTTTCCATACGCGTCCGATGGCATAGGAAATAAGCGAAGCTATGCATACGCCGATAAAAGCGGAAACGCATGCATTTCTCCTGTCTTCCCTTGTCTTTCCTGGAGTGAACCAGAGGAGAAGACCGTAAATCACAAAGGCCCAGTGCCCGTACCGGGTTATCAGATCCATCATCAGATCAAAAGGCCGAACTTTCCCGGCCAGGCTGTTAATCTTGACAGCCGCTTTCAGATCAGCATTCATCTCAGACACCTCTTTGCGAAAAAGTGGAAATTATTCCCATTTTCTCATAAATTTAATGTTATATTCATGATTTTATCACAGACATAGATCAATCGCAAAAACGCGCCTGCAAGGAAGCATGAGCGAGGAAACTCCTATTTCGCTTCCTTTTTCTCTTCTTCCAGTTTCCGCTCCTCTTCCAGCTTCTTTTCCTTCATCCGGTCCAGGTATCCCGTGCGCTTCAGAGCGATCGATATCAGCGCCACGACAGCGCAGAGCAGCATGAACGTATTGATGCCCGTCATCCCGCTTCCCCAGCCCACGCGGTACACCATATAAAAGAAAACGAGAACGACGAGCGCATCCTGAAATTTGTCAAACATAAATCCTCCTGCGGCAAGACTGCCGGGAATGGCATTAACGCCTGAATACAAAAAAGGAGCTGCCGGAGATCACTCTCTGGCGGCTCCTTTTTTCTATTATATCAGTTTCCCGCTTGTTCTTTCAAAAATCAGCAGGTATGGCACTTTTCATAGAGGCCGTTCTTCTTCAGAAGCTCGATGACCGTTCTTCCGATATGAGCGACAGTCGGTGCAACTGGAATGCCTACCGCTTCAAGAGCTGCAATCTTTTCAGCAGCCGTGCCCTTGCCGCCGGAAATGATGGCGCCTGCATGACCCATGCGTTTTCCTGGAGGTGCCATGCGTCCTGCGATGAAGCCTGCGACCGGTTTCTTCATGTTTTCATGAATCCATTTGGCAGCTTCTTCTTCCGCATTGCCGCCGATTTCGCCGATCATGAGGACTGCATCCGTATCCGGATCTTCATTATACAGCTTCAGAGCATCAATGAAATCCGTGTCCTTGATCGGGTCACCGCCGATGCCGATAGCACCGGTCTGTCCGATGCCTGCATTCGTCAGCTGGAATGTAGCTTCATATGTCAGCGTGCCGGAACGGGAAACGACGCCTACATGGCCTTTCCTGAAGATTTCGCCTGGGATGATGCCGATATTGCACTGATCGGTCATAAGCAGCCCCGGGCAGTTCGGTCCGATGAGACGTGTCTTTCTTCCAACCATATAGCGGTGAACGACGACCATGTCTTCGAGCGGAATATGTTCCGTGATGCAGACAACGAGCGGCACTTCAGCCTCTACAGCTTCCATGATGGAGTCAGCAGCCGACGGAGCCGGTACGAAAATGATGGAAGCATTGGCCCCGGTTGCAATGACAGCATCGCGGACCGTATTGAATACAGGAATCCCCTGCACCAGCTGGCCTGCTTTTCCCGGAGATACACCGGCGACGATATTCGTGCCAAATTTTCTCATCTGCTCTGTATGGAAACGGGCAGCCTTGCCTGTGATGCCCTGTACAATGACCTTCGTATCCTTATTAATCAGAATCGCCATTTTACTTTACCTCCCCTTCTGCTGTTTCTGCAGGAGCAGCTGGTGCTGCCGGCTCTGCTGCAGCCTTTTCACGTTCTTCCTGCTCCTTGACGAGCTGGATGACACGGATAGCGCCTTCTTCCATGGAGGTAGCCGGGTACAGATTCTTGATATGAGCGGTATGGAGGATTTCCCTGCCGCGTTCTACGTTTCTCCCTTCCAGTCTTACGATGACCGGGATCGGGAATTCAGCTTTCCCTTCCGAAAGGAGAGCTGCCGATTCTACGATGCCTTCTGCAATGACATCGCACTTGTTGATGCCGCCGAAGATATTGATCAATACCCCTTTGACCTGATTATCTTCCATCATGATGCGGAATGCCGCAACGATCTTTTCAGGAGTCGAGTCGCCGCCGACATCCAGGAAGTTGGCCGGATCGCCGCCGTTTTCCTTGATGATATCGACTGTCGCCATAGCCAGGCCTGCGCCATTGACCATGCACGCTACATCGCCGCCGAGTTGACGTAGTTCAAGCCTTCACGGGCAGCCTGTGCTTCCTTCTGATCTTCTTCAAGGACATCGCGCAGAGCCACGATATCCGGGTGACGAGCCAGCGTGCTGTCGTCGAAGTTCAGCTTCGCATCGAGAGCGATGACATCATTTTCCTGTGTCAGGACCATCGGGTTGACTTCAGCCAGCGAGCAGTCCTTGCCGACGAAGACCTGGTAGAGATACTTCATGAAAGCAGCTGCCTTGTTGACAGCGACCTGTTCGAAATGGAGACCGTAAGCCATGCGCTTTGCCTGGAAATCAGCAAGGCCGATGACCGGATCGATGTATTCCTTCAGGATTTTTTCCGGATGCTCAGCAGCTACCGTTTCAATATCCATGCCGCCGGATTCAGAACCCATCATGACGATGCATTCTGCCTGACGGTCGACAAGGAAGGACAGGTAGTATTCCTTCTTGATATGGCAGCCCGCTTCGATCAGAAGACGGGTGACCTTCTTGCCTTTCGGGCCGGTCTGTTTTGTTACGAGTGTCTTGCCCAGGATTTCTCTTGCATACTGACGGACTTCATCAAGAGAATGAGCGATCTTGACGCCGCCTGCTTCGCCGCGTCCGCCTGCATGGATCTGCGCCTTGACGACGACGACCGGCGTGTCCAGACGCTTCGCACTCTGCACAGCATCTTCGACGGTGAAGGCCGGGTAGCCTTCCGGTACATGCAGACCGTACTGCCTTAGAATTTGCTTACTCTGGTATTCATGAATATTCATAAAAAACTTCCCCCTTTATCGAGGACAAATACCGCCGTCCATCGCAAAGATCCCTTCTCATGGAAGCGGCGAAATAATACCAACAGTGAGAACATTCGATTTCACCTTTGATGATACCACGAAGACAGGCGGAATGGTATGAGAAAAACGCACAGAAAACCGTGCCTGCCTCGTTTTATTTATTTATATCTATGTATTAAATAATTCTTTCCCTCAAAAGTGACACTAAAACTTGCAAAATCCTCATAGCTGTGATTCTCGCTGTATATTCTATAATGAAAAAGGAATGTACAAAGCTGCGTCATTGCTCCGCATCCGCTCTTCGTACATTCGCTCTTCATATTAGCTTTTATATTTAGCTTTTATATAAGGAATGCCTGGCGCTTTATCCAAGCGTCTTATAGCTGCCCGTCATCTGATCGAGGATCATGTCGTCAGCAAAGAGAGCCGTCCCTTTCAGCGTCCCGAGATCCGGTGCCTTCACGCCGTCATTGACCGTCGTGAAAAGGTATTCGTCATTTTCCTGCTGCACCTGATCAAGTTCGACCCACATGCCTCGGGTTCCGCCGCCTGCGCGGTAAACGATGAGACTCTTTCTCCCGTTTCCTGAAAGATCAGCGGCAATGACAGGACTTCTGACAAGCGTCAAAGTCTGATGCACTTTCCAGCCATTGCCATCCGACACAAGCCAGACAAGCGTATCGCCGCCCGTTCCCGAGAACCAGGGGCCCGAGAGAAGCGCAAGTACGTCTCTTTCTCCCGTTCCCGAAAGATCCACGTAATCATAATACCAGCGTGTCCCGGAAAGCTCTTTCTGCGGAATCTCCAGTCCTTCGATCAGAGCCGTCTTGACAGCGGTATCGCCTGCTTCCTCTGACAGCTCGCAGGAAATTTCCGGACCCAGAAACCGGTTCTCCGCTGCCACGTAATGCATGCCGTCACTCGCTGATGCAGAAAGACCGCCTGATAAAAAAGCCAGGCCAGCCAGAACCGCTGTGATTTTTCCTGTATGACTCATGAATGCCTCCTGTCTCAAAGCCAAGCTTTGAAAACCGGCCGGCACTTCCGCGGAGCATTCCGCAGAACCTCCAGTCGTCCATTTTTGCTAATGGGAACCATCCCTTATTTCTATCTTACCAAACGAGCCTCATGATGACAAAGAATTTTAAAACAAATTCTATCAGAATACGAAAAAATCTAATACGGCACGTTCCGCGAACACCGCTCCGCAGCCTATATATTCTTTATATAAGCAAAGTAATAAAATTCAATAGGATACTTATGTAAAGCATTGGTAATATATCATATTTTACATGTTTTCCTTGCTTTTTAGTACATTTTATTTTAAACTGATACTTAAGGTTACCCATCGTCAGCCTCAGTTTGTTATGTTTCTTAAAGAAATAAAGGGATAAATTATGGATCGCAGACAAAGAAGAACAAGGACCGCTATCTTCAAATCTTTCAGCGCACTCCTTTCCGAAAAACCGTATGCAAAGATCACTATTCAGGACATCATTGACCTGGCCAACATTGGAAGAAGCACATTCTACGCTCATTTTCAGACCAAAGAATGCCTGCTTGAAGAAATGTGCGGCGAACTCTTCGATCACATCATTGAAGGCGTCATGAACGACGACCTCCCGAGCGACAGTGACGCACATGAAACGATAAACGGTCATGATCCCGTTTTCTGTCACCTGCTCCAGCACATCGCGGCCAACACAAATCATACACGCGACCTGCTGACCTCCGACAGCTCGGATATCTTCCTCCGCTTCTTCAAGCAGAGCCTTGATAAACTGATCGAATCCTACCTGCTGAAAAACAACAAGCTTCGCGGACAGGTTCCGGAAAGCTTCCTTGTCAACCACATTTCCGGCAGCTTTGTCGAAATGGTTCAGTGGTGGGTCAGAAACGGCATGAAAGAAACACCGGAAGAACTCGACCGTTACTTCCACGCCGTCATCTCCAACATTATCTAAGACAAGTTCATAGAATGACTAAAGAAAAGTCCGCAGAAATTTGCGGGCTTTTTTTATCGTGCAGGAGGATCTGAGGGAAATCAACCCATCTTCTTAGAAAATGCACCCCCCTTTCGTCCCGTACAAAACAATTGAGCCAGTACTGATATTAATATAGAGTCAATCAGTATACGGTCCACTTTCCCCTGACAGGGACAGCTTCGCAAGGAATAAATGAAAGAGCTCGGCTCTTATTTGTTTGAAACCTCTCGTAAATCCCCCCTCCCCCCTTTCACCCGGCATCAGGATTTCCTCCTGCTATATATAAAGGTAAGGAGAAAACCTTCCTCATTCTCTTGTATGCTCTTTGGATTTCGTGTTTTCAGAAACTTTTTGAAGACTAATGATTTTCCCCTTTCTACAATTCCTTTTTTACGCTATAATAGTATAAATATATCTGCGGAAGGGAAATTTTCTCTCCGCTTTGTAGAAGAAGCGCATCTGCACTTGACCGCATCCGCGGAAAAGAGTATAGTTGTGCTTAATTATCTTTTACACTTATTTTTTTACGGATTTATCTGTTATCGAAGGAGGAAATAATGGCAATCTATATTAATGAACCGGCACATACCTTTAACGAGTACCTTCTGATCCCGGGCTACTCCGGCACGGACTGCATTCCGGCCAACGTATCTATCAGAACCCCGCTCGTAAAATTCAAAAAAGGTGAAGAACCGGCCATTACATTAAATATTCCAATGGTATCTGCTATCATGCAGTCAGTATCTGGTGAAAAAATGTCCATTGAACTCGCAAGAAACGGCGGCGTTTCTTTCATCTATGGATCCCAGTCCCCTGAAGATGAAGCAGCCATGGTTGCCAGAGTTAAAGCTAAGAAAGCAGGATTTGTTCCGAGCGACTCCAACCTTTCGCCGGAAAACACTCTTGCTGACGTCCTCGCCCTCAAGGCAAAGACAGGTCATTCCACCATCGCCATCACCGAAGACGGCACCTCTTCCGGCAAGATGGTCGGCATCGTATCCAGCCGTGACTACAGAGTCAGCCGCATGGACAGATCTGAAAAGGTCAAGAACTTCATGACCCCGGTTGACAAGCTCGTCAAAGCTAAATACGGCATCACCCTTTCCGAAGCAAACGACATCATTTGGGACAAAAAGATCAACTCCCTGCCGGTACTCTACGAGGACGGCCGTCTGTATGGCTTCGTATTCCGCAAGGACTATGATTCCCATCAGGAAAACCCGAATGAAATGCTCGATTCCCAGAAACGTTTCGTAGTAGGCGCTGGTATCAACTCCAGAGACTATGAAGAACGCGTACCGCTGCTCCTCGAAGCAGGCGCTGACGTACTCTGCATCGACTCCTCCGAAGGCTTCTCCGAATGGCAGAAGATCACCCTCGAATGGATCCACAACACCTACGGCGAAAAAGTAAAAGTAGGCGCAGGCAACGTTGTCGACAGAGACGGCTTCCTCTTCCTCGCTAAAGCTGGCGCAGACTTCGTCAAAGTCGGCATCGGCGGCGGCTCCATCTGCATCACCCGTGAGACAAAGGGCATTGGCCGCGGCCAGGCTACCGCTCTCATTGAAGTATGCCAGGCAAGAGATGAATACTACAAAGAAACCGGCATCTATGTACCGGTATGCTCCGACGGCGGCATCGTATATGACCACCACATCACCCTCGCACTCGCTATGGGCGCTGACTTCGTCATGCTCGGCAGATACTTCGCACGCTTCGACGAATCCCCAACCCCGACCAGAACCGTTGGCGGCACAGTCGTCAAAGAATACTGGGGCGAAGGTTCCAACAGAGCCAGAAACTGGGCACGCTATGACCTCGGCGGAGAAAAGAAACTCCAGTTCGAAGAAGGCGTTGACTCCTACGTTCCTTACGCTGGTCCGCTCAAAGACAACGTCGAAAAGACCTGCGCTAAGATCAAAGCTACCATGTGCAACTGCGGCGCTATCACCATTCCGGAACTGCAGCAGAAAGCTAAGCTGACACTCGTATCCGCAACCTCCATCGTAGAAGGCGGCGCACACGACGTCATCCGTAAAGAAAAAGACGGCTCCGACCGTTAATTGAAATAAAAAGAGACCGCTCCGAAAAGAGCGGTCTTTTTTGTGTGCTTTGGGGAAGGGAGAATGGAAACCATACGACCTTGCGGGAAAAAGAAAGATTTAAGACCTAAAACCATACAACCAGCCTGCGGCTGTTTGTAATCAACCCTATCCACCGCAAGCGGTTCCCCTTCCCCGTCTGGGAAGGCGAGTTTAAAACCTCGCTGACGCACAAGAAAAAGGTTCCTCACGCTTTTTTGTGGGATAAAAATAATAACATATAAAATTGGCATTGAAAAAGAGCATTATCTACTCCAAAATGTAAGTTGCCTAAAACTACGCACGGAGGTCGAATAATGCTCTTTTATTACCATAATGAAATCACTTTTAATTGTCAATATTATCGCACAGAAAATATCACTAACCATCCAAATCCTCATTGCCATACCCGAGTTACCAGTCTACGGACTGCCAGAGATTTTTCCTGTCCGCACTGTCACTCCCGTATGTATAGTTATGGGGCTTTTTCTGTACTCATCAAGGATTTTCCAGATCTTCCTAAGCAAAAGAAGTATATAGAGTTCTCGGGGCACAGATTCCGCTGCACATCCTGCGGGGAGACCATAACGGAAGATATCCCCTGCCAATGCCCTTTCACACGCGTTACTTGGGATATGGCCTTGTGGATTATCCATCTGCTTAAGTGTCATACATCCATTTCTGCCATTTCGGCCATGCTCTCTGTACATTGGAGTGCCATACAGAAAATACAAAAGCATATCATGGATAAGGCGTTGGCTGCCTTTGAAACCTGCCTGAAGAAAAGTAACTATCGCCCACGGTATTTGGCCGTAGATGAGTTCGCTATCCATAAGGGCCATCGCTATGCCACCTGCGTTATGGATTTGGAAACGGGATTCATCTTGTGGGCCGGCCTGGG
>ERZ772863.363-NODE-363-length-55977-cov-5.013161_pt1 | contig 55977 bp, 59 predicted proteins | sample MGYA00512134_ERZ772863 | MGnify/ENA primary metagenome ERZ772863 (study PRJEB29015, sample SAMEA2737659) | human gut metagenome | biome: human gut; feature: human-associated habitat; material: faeces | place: China | collected 2012 ...
GAACAGGATTACGAAGATGAAGAAGAAACAGAATTCTAGAGAGGTCGCCCTTAGTCCAGAGGTCGGCCTCTGCTAGATACTCTAAATCCTGCAATATTTCAGATCAGGGCATCATCGCGGGCCACGGTCGCCGGTTCATCCCCGCTTGCGCGGGGAACTCGAAAGAATGGCGATACAGGTGCGCTTGATTGGTCGGTTCATCCCCGCTTGCGCGGGGAACTCGGGTTCTCCGTTATAAACCTGATCGATGCAGGCGGTTCATCCCCGCTTGCGCGGGGAACTCGCCATGTCTGAAGCTGAAGCCAAGCAGATTGAGCGGTTCATCCCCGCTTGCGCGGGGAACTCGGCTTTTTCAAGATGTTTGATGCGTCATTCAATCGGTTCATCCCCGCTTGCGCGGGGAACTCTTCGGACCACGGAGCCACTCTCGTGACATTGCCGGTTCATCCCCGCTTGCGCGGGGAACTCACTTAAAATGGTTATAACATTACGTTAATCGGCTTACTGCTAAGCTTTTAAAGAACGATTCTAAACAAGAATAAAGCTATTAAAGATACTATCAGTTTTCTCTGAAATGCCGAAGCCTTCGTAGAGAGGAGAAAATGTGTTGACGGGGAACTAAGCATAAAAATGGCGGAAAGGGAGTCCGTGAAAGCACATGGATTAGAGGGCCTTTCAGACGGATATTTTAAAATGTCCACCAAAATGTCCACCAATCTGCTAATGCATCAGGTTGGTATGCCAACTCCGCAAGACTATTTATTACTTGTGGTTTTCTGCGCAGAATTTAATAGCTCTGTCAGCTCGGTCGACAACCTCTTTGTATCTGACTGCCAAGCGGAGACATCTATTACGTTCCCTATCGGTGTTGGTTTTGGACATTCTCTCAATGTCTGCGAGCTGGCTGCGCATCCGGTCAAGCTCATCACGAGAAGCAGACTCAGCAAGCCTAAGCTCAGATAAAGCAACTGCGTCGCTCGTCTGCTTGACTTTGAATTCCTCAATCGTTCTCTCGAGCGTTGATATTTGAGCACGGGCATTTTTGAGTTCCTCCTTGTTCTGCCCCTGATGGAAGCCGTAGAAGTATGCGGAAACGACCACAAGAGCGATCGCGATTATTCTTACCATGGGTTTGGATAATATTTAAAGAGTTGATAAAGGAAGCTGATTAACGCGACCGCACCGTAGGCCCAAGCTACCGTCGTCCATTTCTTATGCCGGGCCTCAGAACTTAGATACTTACAGTCGTTTGTTCTTGCGTAGAACTCGTGGACGTAAAGGCAGGCATAGACAGCAACTGAGACAGTGGTTACAACTGCGTCAAGTAGCCAATCGAATGTCGTTCTTCTTGGCCATGTCGGAAATATTGGATAACCAAACTCTATTGCAAATAAATACCAGCCGCGAAGAAGCACAAACACGAGCACTATTACAGTCAGTACGGCCACGGCGTAACCGATAAAAAGTTCTAGTACCGTCATCCTGTTCTGACGTAAATCCCTATTCAACATCGGTGCTAAGACCCCCACAAAGCCGACGATAACGGCGCCTATAACTGATATAATTTCACTCATAAAATATCTTTTTCAAATATTTTGTATTCCGCTCAGTGCTCCAACACTGGGCGGTTTTAATTTTTAAGAGAAGAATAAATTCAGCTCTCTCATACGCCGATCCCTCAGCCCTTTCGTGACAACAGGATTGTCCGGGTTGCAATACTTCGGCCACCAGGTGCGCACGTTCTCCCACTCGCCTCGGTTAATCATTCCGAACAATCTGTAAGTCCTGCACTTCGTCAGACCGAAGTTGTAGACGAACGACATCAGGGCGATAAACTGATTCTCGTTGATGTCGATATGGATAAGCGTTGCAAGCTCCTCCTGGGTGCGCTGAAGGTCTCGGTCTAAAAGCTCGTAGGCCTCACTCCTGGTGATGACATCTCCTTTGTGGACGTTCTGAGCGTGACCGAATCCAATCGTCCAATGCCCGGTTGGACACTTATAGGCTTCAGCCTCGAAGGCCTCTTGCTCAGCCACAAACTCGGCTGCGAGTTCCGGAGGGAATAGCATTAAATTTTGCTTTCTCATTTGGGATTTTCTCCTTTTAGGTTAGGCTCGTTCACGCCCAACTTCTCTTTGACTTTCTTGTTCTGCTGTTGCTGTACTGAATCCAGGATGACCCTGAACCTGGAAGGGATGACAGATCCCAGGCCCGCCTTCTCGACGTTCTCCAAGATAGATATGAGTTCATTAACGGATAAGGCACCGATCGCCCAGGCGCCGATAAACGGCATGGAGAGAATCTGGTCAATGCCGTGGAAGCCGATGGCCGTGAACAAGATGGCAAACTTGCGCAGGATCCCTTTTAATCCGACACGTGACGATAGCGTGTGCGTGACTTTTGCTGCGTAAAGGCCTGTCAGATAATCCGCGACAACGAAAGCGAAAAGCCAATTAAAGAGAAAGAGGTGCTCGCCCATCACGCTTGCGACTAGGCCGCTGAGAAGACTGCCGATACCGACAACAAAGTTGCGTATCGCATTGGCGTCCAGATCGCGCACAATATTGAAAAGGTCCTGCCACATATCGTCCTTGAGGTTTACGTTCTGCATTTTGGCTAACTCGATAGGCCTCAACGCAACGGCTCCTCGCATTGTCAACCATTGTGTCGGCTTCAAGTATCAGGACCATGTTATGAGCGCTTTTTCTTTCAATGCGCACACCTAACGAAAAGCCCCTCGAAGTGAGGGGCGGAGCGGTTAACGATTGAATTTAAAGAAGCGGAGCACTTTGCCTTGTCCGGCTTTGAGTATGAAATAGCCACGGACTTTTACCGTATCTCCCTTTCGTACAAGTATCGGAGGAGTTTGAACACCGCCGCTATCGCCATAAGAAGTTGAGTAAACAAAGTCCTGACCATTAATATTTACTACCGCCCAATAAGCGTTATTTATTAAGTCTGAAGGCTTTTCAGAATAAGCAGTCATGTAAGCGTCAAACGGCACTATCACGGGATTTGACGTGGAGACTTCGCCAGAACTAGCTGAAATTGGAACTTGAGTGAGGCTAGTTTCTCCCGTGTAGATAAAAGCCGAAGACAGCATTGAGTTAAATTCAGACTTCTTGGTGAACTTATTCAGGAGCAGTTGGAGGTACGTTTTCAGCATGACGCACCTCCAATACTCAGGTTATTGGCTACCGTAAGTCTTATAGACGTACAAGTTTGCGGCTCCGAAGTTGTTGGATTTGCCAATCTCGTAAGAAACAATGTTGCCTTTCTTGGAATAAAGAGAAACGCAGATGTTGCCGTTTGCTCCCGCTCCGAGATTGACCATGTTAAATCCGTTAAGTCCTGCAAACGTGACGCCGTAACATTGCAGAACCACGAGGCCCGTGTAAGGCATTGTGAAGGTGTGGCGTTCTCCGTCAGGAGTGACGGTAATTTCTGTAGCGGACGAAGGAATATGAGCCGACTGGTCAGCCACCCACTCCTTCTTGCTAACCAAGAACTTCTTCGCAAAGAGTTGCACAAGCGGCTTAAGCGACATAGCACACCTCCTTGCAGAATAAATTTCTTAAGAGCTGATACCCCCCCCCGATGGTTTTACGCAAGTCTAAAGATATTTTTTTAGCGTTGGAACCTTGGACCGCCCACGCTTCTCCTTTTGCAATTGGAGCCCATGTGGAACATCCTGCCGATGGGAACGGAAACTCAATAAATGAATGTACACACGGCGTAGAGACAAATATTGAGGCGGTATCACTTGTTCCATCACCATTTGCATTAAGAACTAGAAAGCCATCATGCGGAGCAACTCCTGTAGCAACTGTTGCCCAATCAGAAACGCTTTTATTGGAAAACAGATTAGTACTATTCGTCGAAGGTAGCGACTGATGTGCGACAAGCTCTGATTCCTGTTTGCTGTAGAACTTTGAAAGCAGGAGGCCCAATAAACTTTTCAGCATAATGCACCTCCTGCATTTGCCGTTCGGCTATCGAGCAACCGCTGAATTAAAGATTTCAATAAGGCCATTTAAAAACCTCCTTGTCTCATTGTTTGTCTTGCATTGACTTTCTGCTGTAACTCATAGGCAAGTGCAGTCGGAAATACAGGCCACGCCACAAACGGGAAACCTTCGACTTCTGGCAGGTTTCTGAGCGCCTGTCTGTATGTCTCAAGACTGATTCTGTCAGCGTCCTCTAAGGCACTGCGCTTGGCTCCTGCACTTCTTGCCACGGTGATGTCAGGCAACTTCACATAGTCGTCGGTGTCCGAGATTCTTGCGTTACGCTCGGCTTTAACCTCGTTGCTGTAGCGCTCTTTGCAGAATGCGTCGGTGTTTTCAGGCAACTCGGATTCTGTGTAGAACTGACCGTCAGCCGATTGATAAAGTCCTGTCGGAGATTCCTCGCCGTACCAAAACTTCATGCCATTAAAAACTTCCTTGAGCTGGTAATGCTCAGCGGCGTATGCGTCATCCTCTTCATTATTGAATACGTGGACAACGGGAGAATTACTCCTTGCGACAATCTTCCCTTCGTGGTCGCGAATGCAATACTTCTCAATGGGTCGAGCCATTGCCTCGGCCAAATACTTCTGTTTGATTTCAGTAAGCGTCATCTCTCATTTACTCCAATTCGTCGATCTCTGTCTGAGTAGCTCCGTTTTCCAAGCAAAGCTCTTTAAACATTTGAATTAGTCCGAGGTTCGTATAGACCTGTTCTTTGTCAGTTGCCTCAATGGTTTGTTCCGAGAGCTTCACCACGTCGCTTGCGTCAGCGGCGCCAATGTTTGTGCGGGCTTGAGATTTTTCAGTGCTCGAAAATCCTGTCTGCGCGGTGTTAAGCAAAACAGAATCTGGCATGATGTCCGGACGAAGTTTCGGTCCTACGCCGCTATTGGCAAACAACTTCTGTAGCAATATTGGTAAGGCCATTGCTATCTCCTATAAATCACAATCTGCCTGTCAGCAGGCACACTGTCGTTAAAAACAATCTGTGTTTGAGAAATTTCCTGATAGTCGATCGTCGGCGTTATCAGCAGGCCGTCCACGAACACCTGCAATTTGTTGCCGCCAACGGTGTGCTCAGGCACGTCATAAGCTTCGCCTGAAGCAATCGCTGTAGGTCGGCTTTGGCTGACGGCCACCTGTACGGAGTCTTGGCCGTTGGTAACAATCGCGGCGATATGCTCGTTCTTTCCGATAGAAGAGGAGAACGTGATCTTGCCGCTGGCCGTCTCGGTGTAGTCCGTGCCTTCCACGCACAGAAGACCGTTCAGGAAAACCTGTAGCTCGTGGCTTCCAACCACATAGGGCGGCGTGTCGAAAGAAGTAATCGACGCGCTCCGAGACGTGCTGACAACCGCCTGCACGGTGGACGCCGCTCCTCCCGGGGACGGGACTCCCGGGAACGGGACCGCCGTGCCGTTGTCGTTAATGAAAGCCGAATACGTAGCCATACTATTGCTTCAAAATGATGAGGCCGCCGTCACGTAAATTCGCAGGCACGTCGTCGAGGTTGCTGACAATACAGCTATCGACATAAGCCTCGCTGATCGTCACTTTCTTGTCCGCCGTAGCCGCGGCGAGACTGATTCCCGTACCCGCCTCCAATTTCAGCGTGTCGGTCTTGTCCGTGGCCGTGATCGTCGTGGAACCGACAACCACCTGGGAAATCGCATTCTGGTTGACCTCGGCGGCCGCAGTGATACCGTTCAACTTCGTGCGCTCGGTTGCCGTCATCATCACTTTGGAAGTACCGTCAGAGATTCCGTCTGCGGTATCGGTAGCCTTGATAAAAGCACCTGCGGCCGCCACATTGTCCCTGTCGGTCTTGTCTGCGCCTGCCTCAATACCTCCGAGTTTCGTGAACTGCGCGGCAGTCATCAGACCATCGGCGGCAGATGTCGCGGGTGCGTAAGTCGTGTCGGTGAACTCAGCGTCCGCAGGCACACTCTTGCCAATCGTGTAGCCGCTGTCTTTGATGATCTTGCCGCTAGTTCCGTCGAACGCGGCGACATGGTTTGCGACTGAGTTCGCGGGGCCTGTTACTGCGCCAACGATATTGACCTGCAACACGGCCCAATCGCTGTTAGAGGCGCTCCCCGACGCATAGTTTTTAACGCAGACAATGAAGTCGCCTGCTTCGCAGACCTTACCTGCGTAAGTGCCAGCGTCCTGCACAATGTACTGCCAGCCTGCTTTATAGCTGACAGTGGGCAAGCCGCTTGCGGTAGTCAGCGCACCTTTAAATACGACACCGCCATTGATTAAAGCGGCCACATCTGTCCGGAGCTTTTCAATCTCAGCTTCGACGTTGGAACCCACGCCTGCCGCGTCATTGATAATGACCTGAGCCGCAACGGTCTCAGGGTTGAGCTGGGTTTGCGTTTCCCCGTTTTTGCCATATAGCTTTGTATTAAGAGCCATTATTCGATTCCTTATAGACAACTCGAGCTGACAGATCTGCGAGCGAATCTTCCAGAGCGCTTAGGCGTGCCTCAGTAGTAGAAGGTTCCCCGTGGTCATAAGGCACGGTCCACGCATTGAGCACATCTCCGACCGCCAGATTGAAATTCACTTTGATCTGTGTGCTCTCAGTGCCCGTGGCACCTGTTTCATTCCAGTCGATAACCGGGATTAAGAGAATGCCGTTCCAAGAGAGTCGGAGGTGCTTCTTGCCCGCGACGTATTTCATGCTGTTCGGCAGAGTGATTGCAGTGCCGGCAGTGATTGCGGCCGTCAGCGTCCAGGTCTCGGCGTTACAAGCGACGCCAGCTTCCGGTGTAACCTCTCCGGTTTCCTCGTCAATCGTTCCGCCAATCGGGATCACCCAAACTTCGAGGCGGTCATTCGCTTTGGCAGGGAACAAGAGTTTGACTTGAGTGGATAAGTGGCTTGTTTGGCCGACCTCTTCGTATTGCTGTTCCGGATATAAAATCGTGCCGTTGAGAGATAACCGAAGGTGGTTCATGCCGACCACGTATTGAATGTCGTTGGGTAGCGTGATCGTCGATCCGGAGGCTGTGTCTACGTTGAACGTTTTGACCGCTTCAGAACAAAGCAGGCGATTCAAAGTCAGAGCCGAGTTTGCCGCCGAGTTAATCTGGTCAAGCTGTTCTGCCAGGAGCGCATTGGTGGAGTCGAGAATCGCGGCGATCTGCCCCTGGGCGAACTGTGCGATCTCTTCAATTTGGTCATCCGCTTCGCTTTCCAGGGCCGCCTTGAGCGTAGGGACGAGCGCGTTTAATTCGTCTTTGAGCTGGATGACCTGCTGGTATGTTTCGCCTGCGAGTTGGGCGTACTCGTTAGCCGTCGCGGCAATTTCCAGGATCTCCCGGAGAACTTGTTCCGGAGTTTTTCCCTTAGTGATCGGGACCGTGAGACAGCGGCGCATCTGTTCGGCTAGCTGCTGAATCTGAATAACGCGGCGGTCCTCTTCTTTATTGATCGAGGTCGGGTTGAAATTCCCGTACATCGTCAGATTAAGATTCTGGGTATACGGGACCCCGCTGCAGATTGCGAGCTTATGCCCGCTGGCCAATGCAGTCTTTAAAGTCACGCGCCCGCCCGGTGTCGTATTCTGGTCGGAGTTGAGCGTGCAAGTGTAGGCGTCTTTACTCAGCGTGGTTTCGTTTTCGTCTGCGTCAGCCACAATGACGACAACGTCATCGGCGCTCAGCATGTAGAAGTCAAAATCAAACTGCGTCTGCCCCGTGCCGGTAAACGGACCCGCTTTGCGATTACTTTCAGGAACCATATATCTATCCTCGATTTGAAGAAAAATATAAAAGTCCCCAAAAGTTCAATGCGCACTATTTCATAATCTCCCAGCGGTCCTTGGATTTGGCTACACGCGGGAGTCGTCCGGGCATTGCGCTCGTCGGCTGCCACCAGTATCCCGTCCCCCGCATCCTCATGGATTTGCGCTCCATACGTCTGTGATACCCGGGATTCATCATCTCCTGAAGTTGGTTAAATACCGCGTGATTAAGAAGCTGTTTGGTGTACCAAAGATTAACCATCGGGATGTTGCTCTTGGCAAAGCGCAGGACGTTGGCGCCAATATCGCGGTCATCCTTGTATTTGTCGAAAATCTCCACGGCGTCCAGGGCGGAAGAAATTACAGGCCCGAAAGCGTTATAAACATTCGGGTGCCCGTACTTGTAATCGCCCATAGAAGAAACAAAAATATCTCCGGCAAAACCGGCTCCGCCTCCGGACGTAAACGCCCTGGCGATATTGTCGGTGGTGAAGGGATCCTGGATGTCCTGACCGTTGAGCAGGTCTTTAAACATATTGGAAACCGCGGCGATCATGGTTGTACCAAGAATCAGCGTACTGTAATAGCCTATCCACGAAGCTCTCGGGTACCTCGCACCGTTACGCTTCTTATATCGGTAAATATCCCCAGCTCTCTGAAAATGACGAGTCAGCATCGCAGTGGGGAAAGACTTGAATAAGAAAAAGCTCTGCCACAACTCTCCCAGGATTGTGCCGCGAGCTAAGCCCCAATTAGAGGCCGCTCGCGTGTAGAGGTCAGGCTGAAGGGAGGCCATGTGCGCGTCATCGAAAACAAAGGCCAAATAATCCGAGGCGTACTTCTCCAGTGCGTGGCGAGAGATTCCAAGCGTGGCCAAGTCCGCATCCGAGATATTAAGAATGCTGTTCTTAGTGACAAACTCAGCATCGCCGAACTTCTCAGCCGGCGCCTTCTGAATGACCTTCCAAAACGTCTCATCGAGGCCAAAGTTTTCCAGGCGCTCTCTAAGCCAGCCGTCGCATGTATTCCAGTCGTACTTCCGGGCATTCGTGTAGAAGGCCATGGCCGTGAGCGCGGCGCCTCTTCTAATGCCGTCTGTCCATTGCGACAGGAGTGAGGCCCTCATGGTGGCGTCTGCCAATTTGGAGGTTACGCCCTGGCTCATATTGTCCGTGACGAATCTATTAACGGCAGAGTTGAAAACGTCTCCGATCACGCCCGCTTGGGCGGCAAAAGCAATATCCCTCTTATCGGCCGGGTTGAGCGACTTTACTAAGAACATCGCGCTCTGAGCAAAGGGCATGCGGTTGACATGACACATGTGAAAGTATGTAGCAATATCAGACATGCTCGTAATAAAAGCACCGCCGAGTTTGCCCGCTACCTGGAGGTTACGGACGCCCTGCATGATAGCGGCAAAGGTTTCGTGCTTGAGGCCTCGACTGCCCTTTAAGTTTGTCCACATCGCATCGAGCATGAGGTCGTTTGTCGGCACACTGTAACCCAGAAAATAGTTGGATTGATTGTTAAGGATTTCCGTCGAGCGTTTCAACGTGTTGAAAGTACTCGTAGGGCTCGGTCCCATTTCCTCCAGGAGCGTAATGTCTCGTGACATCGCGCTGACGTGCGACAGCATAGTGCCGAAGATCGACGGGTTCTGCCCAAACATGCGGTTATATTCGATCCTGGCCTTGTAGTCTTTGAAGTGAATCGTGCGGTGCTCCTGGCGCTGTTCCGACTTCGCTTTGCCCCTGCCGCTCGGCTTTGCGTCAACTGCATTCTGATGCTGGTCGCCATTCCCGGTGATGGACATGTACGCTTCCCGGAGGACGTTCTTTATCTCCACGTCGTTCATTTGCTGTAAGTTATCGTCGAGGTACTGAGTCTTATCCAGTCGCTCGAAAACGAAGTCAACCCACGCGTCACGGTTCGCTTCGGGATTACGCTTTTTAAATCTATCCACTACTCCTTTGGTCTCGGCGGCCGCTCGCCTTGCAAAACTCTTCGGCGTTTTTTCCGCCAGGATTCTGGCTGCATTAAGCACCTTGCCCTGATTGTGGGTCTGCGGCATGATCCAATCTTCACGGGATCTGATGTCTCCGCCCGCACGGTTGTAGCGCTCACGCATTTTCTCCGTACATTGGATCCAGGCCTGCGCCGCTTTCTTATAGTCTGCGTTCTTGGTGTCGACGCCGGAGATTTCCGCTAGGATCCCCGCGACTGCGTCATCGTTTTCGATCAAGCCGAAAAACTTAGGGCAAGCGGCCTGGAGGGTGTCCACCAACTCCGAGGCGTATTCTTTGGATACGCCCACCGCGTGCTTGTCGACTTTATCCAAATACCTCATGGCGGCCGAGTTTGCACTCAGTCCCTTGGCCCGCATGTCGGCGGTGTAGTTCTGCATAGCGGCGAGCGCGATCACCTGGCGCTGTGCGTTGACCTTCATACGGGTGGCCCGGTACTGCATATCCTGTGCCACGAGCGCGGCGGCCTTGGCGACATATTGGTCCTTGGTCAGGTTGGGCTCAGTTTTCCGGATATCGAGCACCTTGCTTTTAATGTTAAGGACAATGTCCTCGCCCTCTTTCGCGGTGAGCTGTCGGCCGATAACTTGGCTAACCGAGTCCAAACATTCTTTCTTTAAGCCTTTTGCCATTTTCTAATCCTTAATCGAAGGCGTTATTGGTAAACATACAAAGCGCGGCGCGGGACATTCCGCTTGCGTCCTTCTCCAACTGCTCAGCCGCTGCCAGGTCTCCGGCTACCATCTCGCGCGGTGTGGTCTCGTTGCCGTTCTCGTCCAATATCGGCATATCTCCGTACTTCTCCATGTCAAGACCAAAGCGACTTTGGACAAATTCGTCATCCGTCATAACGCCTGCCAACTTGCTTTGATCCGGCGCCTGCTCGGTCTTAATGCCTAAAGTCTCCAGGGCGTCCTTAATCACGGCTTTGGTCTCGTCCGGCAAATTGGTGTTATCGACAACTTGAGTGACCGTCCGGCCGAAGTCTTCTCCAAATAGGCTCGGAGAATCCGCTTCGCTCTTGGCCGTGATTTCCTTGTCAGTTGCGAGCATTCGGGCGTAGACGTCTCGGACTTCAGGCGTTAATTCGACGTCTAAGTCTGCGGCAGATTTATAGATCGACACGAGCCAGTCCTTGAACTGCTTGAAGATCGCCTCCAGCCTGGAGGACGGTGCGACACCGTCACGGAGGTACTGCTCAAAGCCACGGGCAAACTGCTCGTGGAATTGCCGCTTTTCTTCGAGCGATAAGCCGTTCCATTCGTCGAGGTCCTTGAGGCCGAACCAATCCATAAGGGTCTGAATGTCGGCCCTCACCTGCTCGGGCGCGTCGGAGCGCATTGCCACGTCCGTCATAACGTCCAGGAAGTAATGTCCGGACTCATGGACGAAAGTCGATTCGTCTGCCGTGCCGAACAAAGTAATCATCTTCTCAGCGGGCGTGTACATGCCGCGGGCGTCTTCGGATTTGAGCTTACTCTGGAGCAAAACTTCGCCTTGAGTCTGCGTGGCTTTAACTTCTGCCTCTTTAGCCGCGGCCGCCTTGTCTTCAAAGTATCTCTGAATTAAAATAGACCTAACTGGCCCGGCAGGTCGTGACTGCTCAACCCCCGGGTATGGGTCTTGGATAGTGGTCACGACATCTTCAATCGGCGTAACCTCGTGTAAATAGAATCGCTTGTGTTCGCCCGTATCAATGACGATCACTTCGCAAACGTACTTCTTCCCCTTAATTAAAATTGGCGCGGCTAGCACCCATGTATCGTATCGACGTTCTTTCCAGTTTTTCTGGTGGTCGAAAATCTTTCCGCTCTTTATAACTTCAGGGACGGCCATGAAGGCCATAACTTTATTACGGCCCAATCCATGAGAAGCGGAAGATTTTACGGCCGCCTTATTTAACTTCACTTCCCCTAGAATCGGGTTTTCGACTTTGCCACCGTACTGCTCTGCGAAGAAGTCAGCCACCTCTTGATAAAGATTGCCGCTACCTGAAGAAAACTCGTCGCCATTCAGCGTAAAGATTGGATCTTGTTGGATACAGTCGTTCAGAACAACTTCCGGAGATTCGACACCCTCAGGCATATTCGTTTGCTGTCTGAAACTCTCGGCGGTTTCCTTTCCGCCTTTGCGAACCTTGAGGGCGTAGCGTTTCTCCAGCTCGTCCGCGCTCATGCCTAACCGCTCTCCCAGTGTTCTGTAGAAAGCGTCGTAGAGGTCAGCGGAATAGGCCGCGAGTTTTTCTTTAAACCCGGCGCCCAGGAGCTGGTTAAACACACGATCTCTGAAGGAGTCAAACTGCGTTCTCAGCGTTTCCGGATCGACGCCTTCGCCTGAGACACTAACCGGCTCGCCATCGTCCAACTGTTCCCGGGCAAGTTTCTCGTCGGCGATTGACTTGTTGATATCGCCGTTCATGCCTGAGGGTTGATCGCCCTCGATCACGTCAGCGTTACGGAGCTCCATGGCGGCGTCCACCGCGCTCGGAGTGATCGAATCGATTGCTCTATCCAGGGCGCCGAACTCGCTCTTGACCTGATTGAAAACCTCGTCGCGGCTGACTTTGCCGAAAAGGCCTTCGCCTCCGCTCTCCTGCTGGGCCACCTCGTTGAATCGGGCCAGGGCGTCTTTGAGCCTTTCGGGATTCTTGGATAAAAGAATGTCCCTAAACCAGGCTTGCACCGGCGTGGCCTCAAAGAAAGATTCCGTAATCTCGCCTTCGACCTTTTCGCCGTTAATCTTGCGGGCCTCTTGTTTGGTTTGCATGTAGTCAGCGAGCGCCTCCATGAGGTCGCCTGAGAAGTCAAAATCTCCGCCGTGACGTCTGAGTTTGACGACCTCGGGTGCGGCGGCCTGGAGAACGTCCATCACCTGCTTGTCCTTCGGGTCGTCGGCGATAAAGCGGTTAATCAGTCGGTTGTCCGGATACGCGGCGGCAAAGATCGCCGACTTCATTCTCTGCCGGACATTGTCGTAGATAACCTTGCCTTCGGCGTCAATGAGCCCTTCTTTATCCGGAGTGCGCCGTACAAACTCATCCATCGAGCGGACAGCGATACCGTTGTCCTTAGTAAACTCAACCTCCTCCAGGCGTACATTTCGGGCGTCCTGGGCGGCCTGCTCGGCGGGATTGAGCTTCAGCGTTCCGGTACGGTTGGACAATTCGCCGACGCCTTCTTTGACGTCTGCATCGTCCATCACGCGCACGAGGATCGGCTCGCGCATCTTCTTGACCGCGCGGCGGCTGATGCCGAATTCCTTCAGGGCTTTGGTCAATTCCTCTTTGTACTTCGTAGCCTTGACGTTGCGATAGGCTTCCTGCAGGCCCGCGATACGTCCGTTGCCTGCGATCGCTCGGGCGCCTTGCACTTCCGGATTAGTGAAGTCGGCATTGAGACTGCCGTCAACGCTGTTAGACGTCATCACATCGCTCGCCTCAATCAGGGCATAGCGCATCGTGGTGCGATCACCGTTGGTGTCCGAGACTGTGACCGTCTTACCGAGAATAGCCGAAGAGTTCTCCGGCAAATACGCGATCACGGGCGTGCCCTCGCCCAAAGTTGCGCCGTTGCGCAGGCGATTGAAGTCAGGAGCCTGAGCGATCTGCTGCATCTGCAAGCGGCTTTCTTTACCGCTTCTGTCGCGATTCTGGATGGACTCAAGCACACTCTTATTCATGCGGCTTGTCTGTCCTTCCACGGGGGCGGCCGTGGCTTCTGCTTGGGCCTTTTCCGCCGCCTCTCTTGCAGCTCGAACTCGGGCACCTCTAGCGCCGAGAAGGCCGAAACCTGCGCCCATGAGGGCGGATGTTGTTAGGCTTACAGGATCGAAAGGATCGTACTCTTTGGAGATAACCGAATAGTCCGCGTTATCCAGGACGAACTTAATCGCCGACTGCTCAGTGATGTCAGTTGCGGGATTGACCAGGGCGCCGAAGGTCGCAGACTTCAAATAACTTGTGCCGAGGGAGGCGGGGAGCGCCATGCCGACAGCGTTTGTCACGCCTGTAATCAAGCCCGCTTTCGTGGCCGTCTCTGTATCCACGCCCTTGTCCTGGAGCTTATCTTTCTCATAACGTCCGAGGTCGGCGCCGAATAGCGCACCGCCGACGAACGGATTGCCGCCCGCGAGAACGGAGTAACCGATACCCTTGGCCAAAGAACCGGTCAGACCGTAGAGGATCATGGCCGCCGTGCCGGTGGTCTCGGGATTCGGCGTGTAATCGTTCTTGATCTTGAGGCGAGCCTCTTTTGCGTCTTGCCTCAGGCGATTGACTACTGCATCCTTATTGACATTGAGGTCGGGCGCAAAGGGATCCTCCTGCTGGGCGAGGTAGTAATCATCATCTTCGACCCTGAGCGCGGCCAGCTCGTTAATGTCTGATTTAGTGGCTTCCCATTCTTTTCCAATAGATTGGCCGATCGCGCCCCAGGAGCCCTCGAAAAGTCCGGGCGTGAGGGCCTCGGCGTCTTTCTCCGGAGCGCTGTACTGATTGATGACCTTGGCTTCTTCATTGGTCAGTCCGAAACGATTGATCCAGCTCATTTAATTCTCCGGGAAATTGTGTCGTTAAGGTCAAGTCGGAAGGGCTCGCCCTTCTCGTCAGTCACGTAGCGCAGACCGTCACGGATAAAGTAGACACCGTCGCCGACCCATTTAAGAGGTGCGGTGTTGATGAGCCTGGCGGTTTGCTCCGGCGATATCACTTGGTTCCGATAAACGAGCCGTTTGCCGCCCTTCAGGAAGTCCTTGCTGTAGACCTGCAGAACGTCTTCAAAAGATCCGAGCTTGGTAAAGGTCATCAAGTCCTTACTCGCCTGCGACAGGCGGGAGGGCAAAATGATCTTTGCGCCGTTGTGCTCTGCCACCGGGCCGATAACGTTCTCAATCGCCGTGTCCACGTCGCTCGAGCCGCCCGCCTGGAGCGCATAAGCGTGCTCGTTTAGAACTGCGGAAATTAGATCCTCGTACTCCGGACTTCCGGCCGGGATCGGCAGCACACCGTCCAGCTTCTGACGAATTTCCGGCTCGTCCTTATTGGCGTCATTGACTTTGTTTCTACGGTAGTAATTGCCCTTGATTTGACGGAGCGCACCGTTGTTCTCTCGGCCGCGAGGCGTGGAGGCGACGCCCAAAGCGATAGAAAGCAGATGATGATTTTTGCCGATATCGGTTGCCAGAGCCGCCAGGGCGTCACTGTCGCCAGTAACCGGATCAAAGATCGCGTCGGAGAGTTTCTGTGCGTACTCCGCCTGGTGGTCCTCGTCCATATTGGCGAAGGCTTGGCATAACCCTGTGGCCTCGGTTTTGGTGAGGATATGCGCGTCAGTGCCGAATCGCTTGGCCACGTCCTTGTAGCTGCTGATGCGGTTGGTGAGCTCTTGGATGGCGAGCGTCTGATTGCTCCAGTTCGTGATCGGTTTAAAGCCGAGTTCCGGGATCCCCACAATCGCAAAGCGCATCGGATCCTTGGCTCGCTCGGTCTTGACCTTCTCTGCGGCCTTATCCCACGTGGTCTTCTGCTCCATGCGGGTGGCGTACTCAGGATCATCTTTCTGAGGCGTGAGCGCTCTGCTCGTAGCGTCCATGTCGCCTACAGACATCGCCGGCATGGAGTGGATGGCGGCATTGAGCTGGGCCTGTTTCTCCACTTCGGCGTGCATTCTGACGCCCTCGTCCTGACCGTAAACGCTAATGAAGTCTGCTACATCCGGGAGCTCGGCTACGTCGCCCGTGTTGATCGCACGGGATAAGACGTTGTCCACGGAGCGTTTTAACTCGACCTTGGCCTGCTGAGCCTGCTGGCCGCGTCTTTGCCTGGAGGCGCGGAAGAGTTTAATTTTGTCTGGGAGCGGCAGTGCGTCGATCACGGGATCGCCCGTCTTGACATTCGGATTAAAGGCCACGTCCTTAGACGTCAGGCGCGGAGCTTCCGCCTTCTGAGACAGAAGTTTCCCGTTATCGTCTCGGCGTTCTCCATGAGGGCCGATAAAAATGTTTTGCCCGTTCTCTACTACCCAGTGGCCTCCGACATAATTCTTTCCGTCGTGGTACTTGCTCTCGACACTAAAAGTCGGATGATTTGGCTTTTTAAACGTATCGGGGAAGTGGCCGTTTTCTGCTTGAGCCGCGCCCGCCTTCCATGCGCCTCTAAGGTCATAGTCGTAAACATCACGCTCATGGCCGATCTTCTTTGCCCATGCTTGGTACTGCTTTTCTTCGTCCTCAGTGAGTTGAGTATTAAATTTGTCGGAGTAATCGTTCTTATCGATTCCCAGCGACTTATGGACTCCGGCTGTAATCGTTTCTTGGGAGTAGGCGACCGCGCCGATCTCCTGGCGCATCATCGCGCTGATGAGCTTGGTCATCACCTGGGGATCCTTGACGTCAAGCGCCTCCCCGGGATTGACGCCCATGGCCTTGCAGACATTGCTGATGTATGCACGTGTCACGCCGTCGCTCGCGGCGCAGAAGCGATCGACAATGCCGTCCACGGTGTTGATGCCGTACTTGGAAGCATAGGTCTTGAGGATCTTTGCCGCGGCGCAAATACCGTCCTGCGGAGTCTCGAAAATGGCATGACCTCTGGCGTCCTGGCCCACCATACCGCTCCAGTTATTGCCGAAAGCTTTAATGTTGAGCGGGTTGCAGAACTTGTAGCCGATCGTATTCAGCACCTTGTCCGGGACACTGGGGGGCGTGCCTAAGCCTGCCTGGGCGCCGGAGACTCGGGCGTCGACTTTACCCGCGGCGCGAGCCGCCGGGCCTTGCGTCAGGCCGATCGCTTCAGGGCCGCCCATTGCGTCCACGGTCTCTTGGAGCTGAGGCCATACCCGCTCGCGCAACAAGGCGTAGGTCTTGCGGGACACGTCCGGGCTCATCTTCGTGGAGCCGACCTGCTGGAAGTGCTTGAGCGCCCCATACGGGTCTTCGACTGCCATCTGTTGGTAGGCTGAGGCATACGCCAGGGCGGAGTAGTTGTCCTTTTGTCTTGCGATCCATTCCGGACTCTTGCCGCCGATTTTGCCCTGGTAGTCCACCTCATCCATGAGGCTCGCCATTGTGCGCTCGGAGTCAGGGCCGAAACCGGAGAAGGCAAAGTCGTCGATCAAAGACTTGGCGCGCGTGTCCGAGACTTCTGCCTTATAGGCGGCATTTTCTTTCAGGCGGTAGCGCTGCATGGATTGATCGTAGGAGTTGATCTTCTCCAGGGCGACAGAAGTGAAGGCCTGTTTCGCAAGCGGGTTTTGCAGTTTATCCAGGTGTGTCTGATACGCCTTGTTCATGGCCTCGCGGGTCGGGTCATAGCCCTCCACGGCGGTCTTGCCCTTCATGGTGTAATAACCGCTCTCGGGATTCCATTGCAGCTCTCGTAATTCTTGATCCAGGCCGTTGAGCGCCTCGTCGGCTTCCGCCTTGACCTGCTGGGCCTCGGCCTTTTGTGCAAATTTGACGCTTAAACCGATACCTGCCTTCAAGGGCTGAGTGGCCCGCTCCATGGCGCGTTCGTAGTCGAAGGTCGGCTGGACGTTTTCTCCGGGACGCGCAAAAGACTGTTCGCTCTGAGGATTCGGCGTGTTGTTCTGATAAATGGGTACCTGCATATTTATCTGCCTAAGATCGAAACTTTGTTATTGATCGAGAGAGGATTGAAGTTGTAAAGCGGCGTGAAAATCGGCTGGGCCGCAGATACCGCATCAACTCGGATTCCCGGATCGGCTGAGGAAATTCCGTCAATGCGTAAGCCGGGGTCAGCCGAGGAAATCGCATCGATCTTCAGGCCGGGATCTGCTCCGCTTATGGCGTCAACTTTGATTGGTCCATCTTTCGCAGGCTCTTTCGCTTTGCCCTCGGCAAGTTTTCCAAAGGCGTAGGTCATGCCCACCTGAGACAAGCCGTTGAGCGCCGTGGACATGAAGTTCAGGCCCACACTTTGTTTCTTGGCGTTAAACATCAAGGCCTGGTTTTTGAAGTCGGTAGCCCGCTGGCGATAGCCCCAGGCAGCGGCATGAGCATCGGTCTCAACGCGATTCTTGTTAATCGTCTTGATGATGTCGGTGGAAGCTGTAATCTGCGCCGCGCTACCGCTGCCGATCGCAACACCGTTGGCGGCGAGCGCAGCCTTCTGCCTGGCTTTGACTTGGCCTGCCTGCATCGTTTCGTGCTGGACCTTAGTCTCTGCTGCAAACAGGGTGTACTGCGCCTGCAATTCCATCGTCTTGGCATTCTCTTTGGCGATATTTGCCTGGGCCTTGGCGATAGCGTTGTTGTAGCGGGTTGTGAAGATCGAACCGACAGCGGAAATACCGGCAGAGATTCCCGTGCCGATCATTGAAGCGGTGTTGAAACTAAAGTCCATAAAACCTCCGATAGTGCGCCTATCTTGACGCCGCCTCAGGCTTTAATGCGCACTATTGTCGGTTAGCTGATCTCTACCGTAGTCGTGATCGAGGTTATCCGGAGCGGCAGTGGTAAAGACTGCCTGATATAGACCTGGCCCTCGTCACTCCATTTAGGCTTAATCTGCAGGTCGTAAATACCGGAGCGCAGATTCGGAGGATATCCGGGAAGCTCGGTCGCACGCGGCTGCATGTGATAGAGCTTCTCAAAACTCGATCCTGCCGACACTCCGGACGATTCGTTAAGCCGTAACGTAACCTCCGTAATATTTTTACGATGAGAGGTGCCGTAGGACATATCGTTAAGTTGAAGGTGGATCGGGAGCGTAACCATGTCGGAGTCGTATTGCAGGCCGACGTAAACCGTCGAAGCCTCATCCTCCAGCACAACTTTCCCGCTGACGACCTTCTGATCGGGTATGACATAGCCGTCGGCTAGGATCGATACCGTCTCTCCCTCCAGCCAGGAAAGTCCAGTGATCGTCGTAGTCGGGTTGCCCTGGTAGAAACCTGCGCAGTCAACGTAACAGGATTCGGCCCTTGAGGGCGACTGCACCTCGTGCATACGCTCGATAAATCGGACGGTCTGCCCGTTGATCCTGCGGCAAGTGACGACATAAGGGATGTCCTCGTAGCCCTCGGAGACAACAGTCACGGACTCAAAACTGCCGCGGGTCTCGATTGTAGAGAATGCTCCGATCTGCTGCTCCGGGATATAGGTGAAGGCCACCAATACGCCGTCGCTGGAGACCGACCAAATAATCGGATTCGGTGCTTTGGAGTAAGCAATATCGATCACGGTCTTATGGTCGAAAAGGTGCGGCGCACGAAGACATAAATCTCCGGAAATAAATCCGCCTCGCTCGTATGAGTAACCCATTTCACGAAGATGGCCGCCTCTGGCCGCGGCATACACGCAGGCCGAATTTACAACCACAGGGTTGACCGAGCTTGCGCCTTCTGCGTTCTGCGCCTTGAAGCTGATTGAGTCCGGCGTTAGGGCGTCCGTGTCCGTGGTGCCCACTACCCAGCACCCTGAGGCCGTGAGCAGAATAAGGCGAGACAGCGGGACAAGGTGGCGGATGCGGTTAACGTCTCGGGCGTAGATTCTGGCTGAGATTCGGTCGGTCGCCTGGACAGGTAAGTGATACGCCATGGAGTTCTCACTGCCTGCGGCCGTCATCCAAATATATTGAGGTTTGGTACGCGTGCCGGCAAAAATCTTGCGCTGGTCAAAGTAGGAAACTGTTCCCGGATATCCGGACGTAATTTCCGAGTCGTACCGTGGCGGCGTTATCCCTGAGTCCGGAGAGATCGCGTCATCGATAATCGAAGTTTCGGACGTTTGGCCGATATAGCTGTAGACGCCGCCGACGTTGCGATACACACGATACATAGCAGCGCCCGGGACGGCATTCCAGGTGAGTGTGTTGTAGGCGCCGTCTGCAAAAGGATTGCAGTCAATTTCAACGGTAGCCGACAGCGGGCTTTCCTCTGAGGCGTCCGCGTTCAAAGCCGTAACCCCGTATTTTCTCTTAAAAAGTCCTTTGTTCTTATCCTCGACGTCCGGACCGATTGTCTGGGTTACGGCCAGGCCCGTAGGTGCTGACAGTGTGGTATTAAAGTTCACGTTCTCCAATCGCCAGTCGGTCGCACCGTGTCGCCTCAGAGTTTTCGTCGGGTAATTGATATGCGCGATCGTAATCACGTCGATACTCTGGACGAAACTCAGCTCGAAAAGATCAGCCTCCTCATACGGAGTCGTGATTTCATACGGAGCATTGCCGGACATCAAAGTTTGCTTATGCGTATGGAAGCGGATGTACTTGTGTCCCACCTCTAAGACCATCGTCTGGTCCAGCGAAAACAAGAACGGGATCAGGCGGCATTTTCTATCCGAGTATTTCGCATGCGCCACATACTCGAAACCCGGGCGCCTGAAGACAGGACCCTGGGGCTCAACGATAAAATTCTTGCACTTCGCGAGGCCCGTTTGGTTCTTGGCGTCGTCCACTCGGGCGTACATGGTATTAGAGATTTCGCCGCCGCCGAAAGAGTTTCTAAAGATTCTGACTGCCATTACACGAACCTCGCTCTAAGTTGTGCCGCTAAATACTTCGGGTGCTGGTGCGCGCTCTTTTTTGCGTCCCGCGTCTTAGCCTTGCTCAAGGCGTCCTCGGCATACTTGAGATACTTATCCGCGCTCTGATTCTTAACCAGCGCGCCCGCGAGATAGGCCGCCAATCGCATGACGAGGGCCTCGGTGAAGTAGCCCGGGAACATCTGCGGGTTGTTCAAGTATCGGGTGTAGACGATCACGGCGTCCTTGACGTCCGTCAGCAGGAACATCGTGTTTTCGCTTTCGCGATACTCGATCTCGTACGGCAGTGTGGTCTGCCAGGGTTGGCCGCCGGTGCAGTAAAGACCGACAACACACATGCAGTCGCTCGGCAAAGAGTAGCCGTAACGCCACGGGTACAGAGTTCGATCCAGCTCAACGTACTGGGGCGGCTTGTAGCGACTTTGGGCAAAGCTCCAGTTAAATTGCTCCAGCAGATAGCGCAGTGCCATCGGGTAGTAGGCCGCGCACTGTTCGGAGTATTGCGTGCCGTCCGGAGGATCGATAGACGTAATGTTTGAGTCCGCACCGAGCTGAGACAGTGCGGCATTGCAGATTTCGATTTGATTAGCCATATAAATAAAGGCGGGTTTTACGCCCGCCTCCTCCGACAAATTTTCGGTTGTTTACTGCTGATTAGCTGTCACCGCCGGCTGCCGCAGTTGTCTTCTCAGTACGGAACTCCCAGCCCTCGCCTTCTTTGACCTGGCCGAGCTTGTAGTCGTTGCCGATCCAGGCCGTGACGGTGCCTGCCGTGACGCTTGTCGGGACGGTCACGATACGCAGGTAGCGTCTGTGCTCGAAGGGGAGTCCCACCACAATCAGATTCTTGAGCTCAGTGGGCGTGAATGCCTTAGATGTTGCGACAGTGGCAAAAGTAGAGTTATCGGCCGAGTCCTCAATCTTGAAGGCCAGGCTGGTGCCGGCCACGCCGCTGGCGGAGATACAAAGCGCCATCTTGTGACCGTTGACACCGGACTCTACCAGGGTGGAGCCGAAGTCAAGGCCACTGGACGTGAAGGCGGTTTTGGCCTCCTTCTTGTCGGCGAGCATCATCTTAATGTCGAAAACCATAACGCCTCCTATTAGGAAATTGTGATCGCGGATTCGCTTGCGTTCAGCACATCCGTGCCGTACTGGTAGATCGGAATACCGCCGAAGGACAACATGCCTTCACGTTTGCCGAAGGTCTTGTATTCCAGCGTGTACTTCGTCTTCTCAAGGAGCTGCAGATCATAGATCATGCCGACCTGGTCCGTACAGTAGATACCGACATGAGAGAAGTCGTCGGTGCGCAGGCGGTGGCGAGCTTCAACGAACAACTTCAAGAGGTCAGCTGCGCCCTTGGCGGTAGTGATCTTGGAGGTATCGACGTTGGCGATACGGACAATGTTTTCCGGATTGCCTGCAAATACGCCAAGGTCATAGCCGAACTCGGTTACGTAGGCTGGGAACATCTTGCCGTTGGCGTCCGGAACATAGATCGGAGATTTCTGAACTTCGACGGAAATACCTGCTGCACCGCCGTTTTCCGGGAAGAACAGAGTCATTTCTTCCGGGTGCCAGTTAATAAAATAGATCGAAGTGAGTGTGCTCGTCGAGCCGCCAGCCACTGTACCGCCGGCGTCAATGATGGAGTTCTTCCAGGCGCCGTTGTCTTTGTCCGGCAAAACGATATTTGCCAGGCCTAAGCAGTCTCTCGGATCTTTATCCGGATTGCCCTGGAAGACACGTTTGACCATACCGCGGGTTAAGCCGCGGGTAAACATTTGGTCCTTGCGGGCGCGATACGGTGCTCGGTCTTTCTCCGGCATTCTTTCAAGCTGGAGCTTACCGATCACGGAGCGGTCGCGTGCGATACAGGACGGATAACGTACTGCACGACCTGTCGGGGTGGATGCATCCCAGCCTTCGTTAATACCGACGAGCTGGCCTTCCGGATATTTATCCGCCAGTGTGCCTTTCATACCCTGGCCGTCGTTGCCGCGCACCATAGTGGCACGATCAAAGAACGGCTGATAATCTCGGACGGTTTGAATGAAAACTTTCTTTGCTACGTCGCTGTCCGGAACGAGCGACTGCCATTCAGCCATTGTGACGGGCGTCATGCCGCTGAAAACGTCTGCCATTTTTAGTCTCCCAAATTAATAACCGTAAATATCTTGAGGTGTGATTGCTCCGGATACTCGACCTTTGGGCGGAGTATCTTCGCTGATTGCCGCGCCGACTCTTGCTAGGAATTTGATAAAGCCGGGGTGCGACCCAACAGGCAGCGAGAACAGTTCTGCGATATCTGCGTCATAGTTGCCGTCGGCGCCTTTGCCGAATCGGTCTCTGACCTTAATCGCACGCTGGATGGAGGCGTCATAGTTGGAACCGCCGATCTCGGGGTCCTTCTTAGCCTTCTCCAGCCACTGGCCGCTGACCTTGTTAATAAACTCAACCTGCTGGGAAACCATCACGGGCGTGATCTCATCGATTACGGCCTGGGCCTTCTCCTGCGAGAGATTGAGCTTTTTGGCAATACCCTTAAAGGAGTCGACCACTGCGCTATTGAGCTCTACACCTTCGGGTGCTTTGAAGTCGGCGTAACTTTCAGGTGCCGCATCCTCTTTCGCTTCCTGCTTCTGTCCTTCCTGACCTTCGGCCTTCTTGGCGTCGTCTGCCTCAGGCTTAATCTCAAGCGGATTGCTTACCGTCTGAGCGGCCTTAGTTTCGGGCGCCGGAGAAGTTTCAGTCTTCTCAGTACCGGCCTCCTTTTCAGTCGGAGCGATGGTCTGAGAAGACTGCCCCTGGTCCAAAGGAGAAGACTGTTGCTCATTCTGCGAAGGAGGTACTAACGTCTCCTGACTGGTGTTTTGGGAGCCGCTGTCATTTTCTGTACTCATCCGATATCTTCCTTATCTCGGTGTATTGTTCCGGGCAATAGGTCATGACGTAGCTCAGCACGACAAGGCCGAAAGTTTTCTTTCCCTCTTTGTTAGCCATCGCGAGAGCGTTGGTGTCAAAAGAGGAGGAGAACAAGGCGCAGTCGGAAAAGAGTTTGTTAAACACAATCTTTCCGTCCCGCGTACCCAGAAGGCGGATGAGAGACTCTTTAAAAGCCTCGTCAAAGCTCGCTTTCTGCGCTTCGCGTTCTTGTCTTTCTTCCTTGAGCTTCGCTTCGTCAAACGGATTGCGAATCTTTCCTGACATTTAAAACCTTCAATAAAAATCAATGCGCACTTTTTTACTGCCCCATCTCGGCCTGGAGCGCCTCGACGGCCTGACCCGCCATGGTGTCGCCGCCTGCGGGGACCTTGCCCAACTTGCTCAAGGCGTCCACGCCCTGCTGAGCTTGCTCCTGCTGCGCCATCTGCTGTTGCTGCTGAGCTCTCTGCTGCTGGATCTGCTGCACCTCTTCGTCCGAGCGCAGTAACGAGGGGCTCACACCCTTCTTGTCGAAAATGATCTTGATGGCGTTATCCAAGTTGATGCGGTCAAGCACCGACGGATCGACTTGGGCCAGCTGGCAGACTTGGGTAATGGCCTCCATGTCGGTGTTGGCCTGGACCTCTTTCTGAGATCGGGCAAGCATGGAGGTGTACTCAATGTTTAACTCAGTGCCCTGGAGCTCCTGGGGCGGAGGCGGAAAAACTCCGGCGCGGGAGAGGATCGAGAAAATGCGGCCGATAAAAGGATTCAGAACCTCGTTGTTGAACCGAGACAAAATCGGTCCGAGCATGATGAGTTTTTCCTCCTGGAGTCTTGCCACCGCGGTCGCCGTCATGCGCGCGATCTCGGCCTGGTTGGAGAGCATGAGGAAAAGGTCGGTAAAGAATGCCGCCTTGATTCTGCCTTGAACTTCTTGGATGTCCACGGTGATCGGGTTGATGTTTCCGACCGCAGTGGTGGCGTTATTCGACTGACTGCCGTTGGTCGGCATGTCCACGAAACTTAAGCCGCCCGGGGCGAAGTCAAGCTCGGCGTCCTTGGCCGACGTCGGCAGAAGTCTCGGGGGATCGACGATCAAGTCGATCGCGTTGCCTTTTTGCATCTGCTCGTGCTTGAGCTGGCGCACGTCACCCAGCGCGGTCATGCCCGGAGATTCGCAGGAATAGGTATCGGTCGAGATTGCTCCCCAGCGGCCCACGATTGCCGGAAATTCGTTATACCCGGATTCCAGGAGAATCGAGTGCTCGTCACTGTCGGCGTCGACCAGCATGTGAACCGCACGATACGGCATGTTCTTGTTGTCCTGCTTGGTGATGTCGCGATCGTATCTCGGCTCAATGGCATGGATGACGGCCTTCTCTTGGTCGTATTGCCGTTGGTCATAGAGCGCCTTAATGCCGCGCGGGACATTCTCATAGCCATACTGCTGAACGATTTGCGCGACCGTCATCATCAGCTCGCGATACAGAGTATCCGGGATGCCCTTATGGTTGCAGGCGATCGCATACTCGCCGATTGTGAACGGGTAGCAGTAAAAGCCACGCTCATCATCCTCCTGAATCATCATGGCGGCCGTGCCGTAGAGACTGACCTCAAGCCAAAAGTGGTGCAGGCTTTGATAGGCGTTCGTTCTCGATAGGCCCATGTAGATGACCTGGGACACATCCGCGAGCCACTGCTTCACGGCCGGAGACTCATCCAGTGTGGGACTGCCGGTCGTGAGATAAAACCACTGCTGGCTAGGGTCCGTAAGTCCAGACATCAATCCGGAGGACAATAGGTTGCTGGCGCCGGTAGCCGTATTGTCGAAAATCTCATTGAAGCGTTCGCGCGCCTCGTTCTTCGGCCCGCGCAGCAGGAATTTGCCTGTTGCCGGCCGGATATGCGTGGCGATACTTTTCCACTGTGGGATAAAGGGATCGCGCTCCGTCTTGAGCTTTTGCCAGCGCGACAGGATGTGCGCACGTAATTCCTTCTTGTCCATCGGTGCCTCGCTTTTAGGCTCCGAGCTTGTTGCCCTTGCCTAAGGTCAGATCGGAGTTATTGATGCCCTCGGGCCCTGTCAGCAGCGTCGAGCCTCCGGATGCGTTCTGATCTAAGTTCTGCTCATAAATGCTGGAGACATCGGCCTCTTTGGCGTTCTGGCGGCGCATATCCTCGCGGGCCTTCGTCTGAGTAATCTCGTTATTGCGCTGTGCTTCCTTGGCCGCGGCCTTCTGCTGTCGGGCCTGCTTGTTGCTCGCCATAACGGAGGCGGCGGTACCTACCGCGGCCACGCCGGCACTGATTGCTACAGCTGTAGTGGCAGAAATTGCTCCGCTCATATTCATTCTCCCCGTGACATTAAAAGATCGGTTTCGTCAGTAAATTCGGCCTCTGCCTCCAGGAGCGTCTTAGCCTTGGTAGCAAAGGACATGGAAATAGTGGTGTCCTCGTAGGCGACAAAAATCTGTCTGCGTCCTGCCGAGGCTCGGAAAATATGTGTGCCTTTTAAGCGGACGGTTCTGCCGCCGCAGGTCATGGCGACGTCCCCGGTGACCATGATGACCGTCGGGATCTTGATTAAGGCGCCGGCGATCGCCACGCCTTTGGGGACTAAGCACGTGCGGCAATACATGCCGGCATGAATGAAGCTTTTGGTCTTAATCTCGACCTGGGGCGCCGCGCGCATTTCCTCGACGCCTGCGGCCATAGCCTCCAGTTCTCCGGACGTGTTGGGCGGTATTTCGGCGATTACGATTTCAGTCATGCCAGGGCCTCATAAAAAACGGTGTTCATGCGTGTAAACCTCGGGACCCGGGCGAATAAAGTCTCCAGGCGTGACCCGCTCCTGCATCCCCAATAGATCCCTGAGGCGCCGGAGTCCTTAGCGGCTTGGCTTATAGCGTTAATGAGGCGGACCCCTGCCGCGCCGAGCCGAAAGTCCTTAGACAAGAAGACCGATTCGACGGAGGCCGTCACTGTGGAGTAATGCGGGATGACGGTCAGCACGAAGGAGCCGAAACCGACAAGCCGCTCACCGCTGAAGGCGCCGATCACTTTGAAGGCGCCGGACTCCTCGGCTTTGCGGTAATAATCGACGTTCGGCTTTTGAGGCAAAAAGGGGTTGCCTGACTCGGCCATGTATTCCGAGATCAGCATGTCGGCGTCCGGAGCGCCGAAAACTTCAGCGACCGTGACAGGTCTAAAGGTCAATACTTTTTCCATGGGCGCATTGTCGATCTCCGGACAAATTCAATGCGCACTTTTACAGCGACTTGTAGGGGTTTCGGATCTGACGTTTCCGTCTCTCAGTGAGCCGCGGCATGTTGGCCGGGCCGTCCAAATACTCCTGGATCGGTATGGCAAAACACAAGGCGAGCGCGTCGGCTGTATCCGGAGAATTCATGCCGCGTTTTTTCATTGACTCCTTGCTCTCCAGGAGCAAGCGTCCTTTGCGGTCAAGGAGTTTTTCCGGAATACAAAGATCATCGGCAAGCTCCGGGCTATTGGGCAAACACCCGTTGTCGCGGATAAAGTCTCTCATCCGATCCCACATTTCCGCTCTCTTATTGGCCCAGCGCTCGGTGTTGCTGGAGCGGTTGGCCGCGATCACCTTGTGGATATGCGGGACCTTATCGACCATGTAGTCGTAAGGAGAGGCACCCACGCCGGTGTAGTCGATATTGATGTAAATCTTCGGGATGCCGAGTTTCTGTAATTCGCGTGCGTAAAGGATGACCTGCTCTCCGAGCTGGGGCCCCGTGAGCCCGCGGAAAATTTTTAACGGCATTGTGCAGTCGCGGCCGATCTTCGTTGCGATCACCGATCTGTCGTCGCCTTCTCGTGCGACGTCCACGCCTAAGACGGCAACGGTGGCGGCGTAATTCATAACGCCTACAGGGCGGTTGACTGCGGCGTCCACGTCCTCTCGCGTAATGAACTGTTTGGCAGATGTCGACGGGAAGACACCGCGCACACGAACTTTCACGAAGTCGGAGTCCTCGCCATAGTCGTCCACGTACTGCTGCAAGAGTTCCTTGTTCGTAATCTTGACCGTTCTGGAGTCGATGTTGTAGTGCAGCCAGCGGTGGCGCTGTTTGTGAAAAGCGTCGAAAAAGGCGCCCTCGGGTCGCGTCGGGTTTCCGAAAATACACCAAATGATTTGCGTATCGCGGTCAGTCAGCGCGCCTTTCGTAACCTCATAGATTTTCTCGGCGATCACGGACGCTTCGTCGAATAAAACGAGGATTCTTTTGCCTTGGTTATGCAGGCCCTGGAAAGCGTCGGTATTACTTTCGTTCCAGGGAATAGCGTCGATTCTCCAGGTGTACTTATGGCCCTTTTGGAGAGAATAGATCGATTCGGCCGCGACCTCGAACCAGTCCTTGAAAATGCAGACAGAATGCCATTTATGGAGCTCGGACCACGTCTTGGTTAAAAGCTGACGGCCCGTTTCCGCAGTGATAACGCCTTTTGTATCCGGATAGGTGCATATCGCCCAGAGAATGACCCAGGCGACCAAAGCGGTCTTTCCGATTCCGTGTCCGGACGCCACGGCAATTTGGATTGCCTGGTAGCGGGTCGCACCGTTTTGCAGTCGGTCCCTAATGTCGCCTAGGATTTTCTCCTGCCAGGTATCGGGCCCGTCGTATTTCTCTAGGATCCCCTCGCCCCAGGGGAATGCGTGGCGCACGAATGCGAGCGGATCGTTACTGAACCGCACTGCGAGCTTCTGTAAGTTCAGTTCGTAATTTTGATTTGCTAATTTTTCATTGTCCATGAGACCACCGTCAATACAAATGCGGTTATGGGGAATGGGAATGGAGCGGGCGAATAAAATCACCCCTCGAGCGGTCAAATTACAGATATTGCCTATCGGTCCATGATAACGCCCCTCGTCGGGGCTGAGTTGGGGGTTTCACCCCTCCGACCGCCGAATTTCGAACACCCTTCGCCGTTACGTCACCCTGCCTCAATCCATAGAGGGTTATCGATTGGGGCGGATCGATCACCCCCGTTTGCTTTGAGGTGCCGGCCGTCGGCGGGGATGCCTCATCCGACTGCCGACGTGTGGACAAATTGGTGGACATAATAGCGATAGTGCTCATAAGTCATTGATTTATATGGATAGCGTGGCGGAGGAATGCTCCGCTATGTCGCTATTTCTCGTCCTTTTCCACTGCCGCCAGGATTTGCGCCAGGCGATTGGCACGGTCACTAACGTCCTGAGTGACTTCCAGCTTGTCTCTGAATTTACCTCTTAATCGGCATATCGTTGTGAGCGCCTGGTTCGCGCCCTTGGAGTCAAACATGAATACAGCATGGCCCGCTTTGTCTTTCTTCGGCTTGCCGTCGAAGTTGTAAACCTGTTGCGGCTCAGAACATTTTTCAAGGATATCAATCGCTTTTTTGAGCTCGAAGTCCTCTTCTAACTGCATTCTTTCGTTGCGCTCGGCCTGCCGCTTGCTTATCGCGCGGGTGATCTTAGGCGTTCTGAGCAATCGAGCTGCATTCACTGCCGCAGCATTATCCGTACCGACGTTATATCCCGCTTTTTTGTAGGCTTCTGTCGCATTGCCGCCGTTTTTCAGGTATTCGCTAACGAAGGCGGCCTGCTTCGGTGTCAGACGTTCTATTGCTCCGAACTTGTTGCTAGACATAATAAAACCTCCGTAATCAATGAGTTGATTATCGGAGGCTGTCGCTCAATAATGCGCACTATTTCCGAAACTGCTAAAACCGAATTTCCGCTCCTACAGTCGTTCAAATTTCCTCGGACGATAAATCCTATTAATTTTTGCCGATCGCTCTCCTGCGGTCGATTTTGACGCCTTCCCGCCCTATTTATTGATCGTTGCTTTAACAAACTTTACAGGGTGCTTCCCTCTTATTCTTCCAGTGAAAAAGTCTCTCACCGTCCGCTTCGGTATCTCCATCTTTGCCGATATCTCGTTAAGCGAAAATCCTGCCAGGCGTAAATCAATGCACTGCAGGACTTCATTATCTGTGTATCTTGCGGCCTGATGGCTCTCTCCGACATACGCTCCCAGCGGGCCGATAAAGTCGACGCCTCCGGCCCTAAGGCCTAAAGTGCTGCGGATATTCTCTCTTAACTCTTTCAATCGCCGCTTGTAAGGTCCGCTGGCGGCCGAGTCCATGAAGTTTTTGTGCCGCTTGCGCGGCTTCTGTAAGTAATCTTTGGGCGTCATGAGGTAATACCGTATGAGGTTGATAGGTTGATTGTTTTTCGGCCATTCTTATCTCCCCGGGATGCCTCCAGCGGGTTGCCGCCGCCGGAAGCGCCTAAACCGCTGGAGCTCAAACTTCGGTCACGATTCCGTTTGAGCTATGGAAACCGACGTCAAAAGGCGTGCCGTCTAACCGCGTTGTAAAAAACAGTCTTGCGTACACCGTTGCAATCGTCTCCGGGATTCCGAAAATGCGCGCACATCTCTCGCCTTTCCGGTTGTACGTCACCACTGCATAGGCCTCGCAGTATCCGCTCTTGTCGTCTCCCTCCCATGCCTTGGGCGCCGATTCAGAGTAGCCGACCTGGATCGTCCAGTGATTTGCGGGATCGCACCCGAACAAGTTGTCCTCTGCGCATGTGCCGTAGACGAAAGCGTCTAGAGCGTGGAATGTCTCCATAAAATTGAGGACATCCTTTATAGGAGGGCAGTTGTACATGCCTCCGTGATACAGATTGCTGTCCCAAACTCGCCCTGCCTTGAGTGCATAGTCGACTGCGACAGATATGACCTTTAACTTTTCTAAAGTGTTTGAATCAGACATGTTTTCTCCATTTGTGAAACTTTGGGTCGTTTTGCCGTTTTGTTCTGCGGTTTCTATAAGTCTCTATATAGGCTTATAAGTGTTATTTGTTTTCCTTCACGTTGACTCTTAGAAAATACATATACAAACGTCTAAACGACCAAGGAAAAGTTCTAATCGATATTCATCTCTGGATCTTTCAACCTAAGGCCCAAAAAACCTCTTCCCCTAATGTTGTAGCTGTTACGGATTGCACGAAAACCTTTTCCGCTTAACTGTTTCCCCAAAGACCGGGTGTTTCGGACAATGCCGTCCAACCCCCGTGGTTCGGCGTAGGTTTTCCAATTGGAAAAAGCCGCGATGGTAGTTACCGTATACTCTGGCCCGAACTCAAAGTTATCCTCCAGCCATTCGGCGAGAATATCTTGGGAGTCGATGTGCTCTTGCGTAGCCGTCTTCACTTCTTCCGGAGGATTCAGGCCGACTTCGTAATAATCCTTCAAGGCTTCAAGAATGAGATTTAAGATTCCGGAGCCTTCCGCTCTGAGTTTGGCCGGAAACGATTTATCCCGTTCTTCCTCGGAAAACCTCTTGTTAAACGGAATGATGCTTTCTCTTCTGGTCAGACCATAGTCGCTTCCTCGGAGAATGAGCTCTTCGTTAGCGCAGATAAAAAGAGTAAGCCGCGGCTGGAAAGTGTTCGTCTTTTTATACATCGCGCGAGCAGCTATCTTCTCGCCGCCGGTGAGCGCTTTGACGGTTCCGGATTTAATCGGCATATTGTTTTCGGGCTCCATCGTTACCACAAGCCGCTTATCTTTAAGCCTTACTAGGTCCTCTCGGCTTTGGCCGCCCTGGCTTCTGGTGTCACCCATGACGGTGCTCGCCTCTGTAACATCCCCGTAGTCTCCGAAAACATTCAGGATGCCGTTGATAAGCGTACTTTTACCGTTAGCGCCGCCGCCAAGAAGTGTGAAGTACTTTTGCTCAACCGGATCTCCCAGTAAAGCATAAGCTACACACCGCAAGAAGTACTTAATCATCCGCTCGTCACCGTAGAAAGCGTCGCTTAAAACTTTCTTGAAGATAGGACATTCGGCCTTAGGGTCGTATGCCACTCCCATACATTGAGTAATGAAGTGCTCCGGATCGGCCGGGATGAACTCTACCTTTTTCAAGTCAAGCTCACCGTTTTGGACAGCTACGTATCTGGTTAACGTGTTTAAGTCTTCGTCCCTCACTGCAATGGCCACGTCACCAGCTGCAATTTCCAGCATATGCTTGTACATAGCGGCCTTCTGGAAAAGCATTCCGACTTTTGCAATTTCCGCCGCGCTCGCGCCGTTCCTCTTCATGTCGTCTAGCAGTACAGCAATCGTCTGGCGTGCGTACTCCAGAACTTCCTTTTGAGTCTGCTCTTTGTAGTAACCGACGAATTCCAGCCATTTGTCTTGATCGACTACATATCGTACGAGGCCCTTATAGCGTTCGATGAATCTAACGGCGTTAGCATCTTCGGTGAAACCGACTATGCTCTTGTCATCAGCCTTCGGGAGAAAACTTTTTAGGAGAGCCGGCTTGAAACTGAGCCCTGTTAATTCCTTGAGTCGGCCCTTTGCTCTTACGATGATGCTTTCAATGTTGAGTCTATCTTTGAGATATGCACTCTTAAGCACGTCCTGCACTTGATATTGGTCTTCGGCCGCATCGATTCGGCTTAGTAGCAATACAAGTTCCTCGCTTTCTTTCTTTTTGAGGTTTGCGTTTACCGCCGAAATGATTGATTTAAACGTTCTGGGATTTTTTGATAGATCTCGGTCGAAACTTTTCCATACAGCTAACGTATCTTTCGGTCCGGCATATTTATCCGACTTCTTACTCCAACTATCGTAAAGTTGGTACGCCTCATCACAACCGTCAAACTGGAAGTGGATTGCCATCCCTACTCTGACCCATTCTTCTCTGGTATCGACGTATTCTTTCGGCAAATTGTTAAGGTAGCTTTCCGCTTCTTGAATAGATATCTCTGGCCTGTTTTCTTTCTCTACCATCCAGTTAAACGGAGAGCCGTCCGAGTTGCGCCCCTTGTCGAATGACGCGCCTTCTTCTTTGACTTTCCATTTTCGATGCGCGGCCACATAGTCTTCAAAATCCTTTAGAACGGCTAAAGCCTGATCCTTCGTGAGGAGAGGCAGTTCGGCCGCCTTTACTGTGAAAGGATTGCTCCCTTTATCGGGGAATTGGTAGAAGGTGCCTGCGTCAGGATTAAAGCCAATAATCACTGATTGGTTACCGGCGCCTCTTAACTCCATCATGTGCTCACCAGATTGCTCGTCCTCGTATTTCTTTGTGATTACGCGCGGTACGCCGGCCTCTCCGGACCTAAAAAACAGTTGGCTTCTTACTTGCCCGCAGTTTCTAACCATGCAAGTTTCGAGATGATGCTTGGTGATGAGGTACTCAAGGATCTCCTTGTCGCCAGAATCGAAGTCAAGTGCGTAGACCGGAGTAGTGCCCTGCCCGGTTAAAATTCCGACTGAATGGCTTTTGTATCTCTCCGCGTCTTCTGGTTTGAATCGATAGTTTGGCCATCCCGCAAGACCGCGCTTTGTGTCGGGTTTGATGGGGATGGGCAGATATCCATTGTCGACAAGCTTTTGTGCTGCTTGGCCGAACGTAGGGCTAAATTTGTGTGTCATTGCTATTTCTCCTGGGTTTTTAAAATCGGACCGCAAATAACATCGAACTCGTGTAAAAATTCGAGCAGATCTTTTCTGGAATACCAGAAGGCTCGAGGGCGCGCGTCTTTGAGTTCAACAATCACGTGCTCTTGTTCGTACCGCATCGCTTTAATTCGGCCGACGTTGAATGCCTCGATCTCATCCCCGAGAAAGATTTCCCGCCGATCGGAACCTCGTGCGTTAAGAACCAGCAGAAAGTTATCCTCTGTGTTTACGAGGTGGAAGATCCAGCCCCAGCCTTTTCTATACTTTCGTTGGAGCTTGTAACGCGGGTCGTTTTTCCCGTAGTAAACGACGAACGGAGTGACTTGCGCGTTCCAAACGTGGAAATCAAGGATTTCATATTTGTAGCCGGTGGCCGCAAGCGCCTTTTCTACTTCTTCTCTTGCTAGATAAGGAGCCGAGAAAAGCGCGTCCGAGCAAATTTGATAGTGATCGAATAAGTTTTCCGGGATAAGTGACCGGAATTGCTGATGAGTCATTCGATTGAGCCTATCGCCGCTTAATGCGATAAAATCGGAAAAGAAATCTCTGACTTTTTCCACTTCCACACCCGGTTCGACATGCCCATCATGTCGGCCGTTTGTGGTGTAGTGCGAAACATAACTATCAAGTAGCTTTTGCTTTCTGTAATTCATTTTTCCAAACTCCTTCTAAAGTTGGGTTAGTCGTCTCGATCAATGAAGTCGAGACAGTGAAGCTCAGGGTTCATGCGAGATAGAACCGGTCGAATGCCCCCGAGAAAGAAAACGTCCCCGCGCCATACTCCAAAAATTAGAGCTTCGCGATAACCGAGACCCGGAGTGTCCTCATCAATAAGCCGAATAAGACTGGCTGGGCTGATGCCGTCTGAGTCCTCAAAATGGATCGCTTCGCGTAATAGGCCGTAGATAGTTTGGATCCGATCGGGAAACTCTCTTCCGAATGCAAACTCAAGTTGTTCTCTTTCTTGCGCCGTAAACGGCTGATTTGCTTTGAAACATTTGCAGATCGCGCGGATACTCATTTTGATTTGCCCTTTTTGCTTGTTAAATAAAGCGCTCGCTGAAGTTTCAGAATCACGGAATAGCGAACGTCGGATACTTTTTTGTTGAGGATTTTCGACACGTAACCCTGACTTAATCCCGTCAAAGTAGCTATCTCTGACTGAGTTAAGCCACGACTGGTTAAGTCGGAAACGAGGGTGGAAGGCTTCTTCATTTCAGAAATCGAATTTAATAAATACGGAAATAATCTTACAACGATTTCTGCCTATCGGGAATATAATTTTATTCCAGAAGGAATGAAATTTAAGAGGACAAAATGTCGCTAGATGGAAAAACAGATATTCTCAGGCGGAATTTAAAACTTTTAATGGCCGCTAAAGGCATCACAGGCGCAGAGTTAGCTAAAAAGGTCGGCGTTTCTGCAGCGACCTTCAGCCGGCTAATGACGGGGCAGCTAACTTCGCCAAGAATAGGATTAATAAAAACCCTAGCCGATTTCTTTGAAATCCGACCCGAATTTCTTGAAACCCCAGGAGCACTAGATTCGATAGGCACCAGAGAAAGCCGCGTAACAGAATGGATCCCGCTCATACACAATTCGGCTGTTGTTATGAAGCAATACGTTACAGGGAAACTTGAGCTAGATGAAAGCCAGTTAAAACAATGGCTTCCTCCAATTCCTGACGCCGGTTTAAGAGAAAAGCTAGCGCAAGAAGATGATGCGATGCGGCTTGAGATTTTCGCGATAGAAGCCCCGGATGACGCCCTTGCGCCCAGACTTCAAAGAGGAGATTTCCTCTATGCTTTGACGCCTCAAGAGTATCCTAAAGACAAGATGTTCACCGGACTACTTAACCTCAACGGCGGTATTACTTGCGTGGCAAGAGAAGTACGCTCTGAGCTTGATGTCTGGTATTTTCGCGCCACTTCCCCCGAGCATCCGAACGCGGGCAAATGGATCGAATTTTCGCGTGATAAGCTGCAGGCAATGATTGTAGGTGTATACAAAAAACTATAGTTTGATTCCCGCAACTAGAAACCGTCTTCTGACGGTTTTTTCATGCCTCCTATGAAATTTAATTTCATTCCTATTGAAATTAAATTTCTTTCAGGTTAATATGGCGTCGTTGAGTTTGAAATCAAATTTCAAAGGACAAACGAAATGCCGAATACCAAAAGCGAAGTTCCTTCAAAAGCCGCTGGCCGCGCACTCAGCTTTGCGCTCATGCTTACTCTCATGGCAAAGGGCTATCCAGAAATGCCCGTCGCAAAGCTCGTCAATCTTCTCCATATCACTCCAGACGATGCGAATGCAATCGCTGATGGTGTGTTGCCCTCTCCTGAGGCCATTGAAAAAGTCTGCAGCTTCATTAGCAGCAACTCCGCCAAAAACTCCGAACAGGCGATTACTCAATACGAAATCGAGCCATGGCCCGTTATGAATTTTTCTTTCCGGAGAGTTCCTCATGCGACGCGACTTTAACGACTTTGAAATCGCCGTCGGCGCGCTCGTCGCCTTCCTCGGTTTCTGGGGTTTTGTTTACCTCGTCTTCAGTCTTCCGGAACTGCTCGGAGGTCTCTTATGAACTCAGTTTTTAACCTCGCCTCCTACAACTTCAATCAGTTGACTGATGACGAGCTTCTCTCCTGGCTGCATTCCGAGGGCTTAACCAATATGCCGCCGATCATTCGGACATTGGCTTATCGCCTGGAGGCCGTTCAGCAGGACGTGGCCTATGCCCAGGAGGAGACCGAAGAGGTAAAGGAAGCGCTCAGAAAATTTGATGAGGATGTAACCGAAGGTCTAGGCGATCTTGAAAAGGAGCTTTGCGGCTATGCATCCGACCTCGAAAAAGCAACTGACACGATTCTCGAATCTGAAGGAAAGATTCTGTTGCCGGACGGCACGCTTATCGATGACCTCGATCTCGACGAAGACTCTCCGGACGATCAGATCGTCGTATCCCGCCGCCAGCTAGACGCCATCCGTGCCCGAATCGACAAGATCGGCTACGCCATTTCCAACCTAGAAACGGGGGACTTCTTCCCCGATCGCCCTTCCATCTAAGACTAAAGGAGATATTTATGTCTTTAGAAACTGCCATCCAAGAAAACACCAAAGCACTGCAATACCTGGCTGAGATTGTTAAACAGGCCATGGGCATGAAACCTGTGCAGGCTCCTGTTGCGGCCGCCGCACCGATTCAACCCGTGGCCGCTCCGGCGCCTGAGCCCAAAGCCGCACCGGTCGAACCTGTGGCCGCGGCTGACCTTCCTCCGGTGGCAGCGCCAGCACCTGCTCCGGAGCCTAAACCCGAACCGAAGGCCGCTCCCGCCCCCGCGATCAACCCTGTCGAACTTCGTGAGGCCATGGTCTCCAAACTGCAAAAGCTCTTCGAGCATTCGCCAGCCAAGGGTGCCGAGATTCTCCATTCTTTCGGCGTAAGACGCCAGTCCGAACTGCCGGACGAAAAACTGCCCGCTTTCTGCGATGCCCTGGTTAAAGCTCTCCAAGCTGAAGGAGTTCTGTAATGGCCCACGCTCTTTTATCCCCGTCATCTGCACACCGCTGGATGTCTTGCCCGGGAAGCGTATCTTTGTCTCGCCTTTTCCCGGACGAATCGTCCTCTTATGCAGAGGAAGGCACACTCGCCCATGCTTGGGCCGCACACCTCCTTGATCCTCAGAATCAGCCTCAGCCGACTGAGGCCTTGGGCTCAGACAACATGACTTTCGTCCAAGACTATGTCCTTTTCGTTGAACGCGAAACCTTAGGAGGAGTCCGCCGCATTGAGTATCCGGTTTCTGTCTCAGAGGTCACCGGTGAAGCTAATGCCAAGGGCACAATCGACTGCGCCGCATTGGTCAACGGCACGCTCAAGATCATTGACCTTAAATTCGGTAAGGGCGTGAAGGTCGACGCCGAGCACAATACCCAGCTCATGATTTACGCCGCCGGTGCCTTGCCCTTGTTCGATGTGATCGACGAGGTCAAAGACATTGAGCTCACGATCTTCCAGCCGCGCATTAACAACATCTGCTCTTGGAAGCTCACTCCGGCCGAGCTGGATGAGTTTGTGAACAAAGCCCGGGCGCGAGCGTCTATTGCGATCAACTATCTGCACGCCGATCCTCTGCCGCTCGCCGCACTGGAGCCGTCTGCTGATGCCTGCCGATTCTGCAAAGCTAAGGCCGCGTGCCCGGCTCTTCAGCAGAAGGCAGCCGAGGCCTGCGACTTCCGTCCGGTGCTCGATCGCGGCCAGGACATCCCGATTGTCCCGGAAGAAGCCCTGAGCTCCGAGCAGCTCTCCTTGAATCTTCAACTCGCCGACCTTCTTGAGCCGTGGATTGCCGCGGTGCGTGAGGCCGCCTATGACCAAATGATGCAAGGTGTTGAGGTCGAAGGATTCAAACTCGTCTTAGGCCGCCCGGGCAATCGTCAATGGACAAGCAATGCGGAAGCCGAAGCCATGCTCAAGTCTTTCAAGCTGAAAGAGGACGAGCGCTACACCTACAAAGTCATCACTCCGACCGCCCTGGAGAAACTCATGAAGGCGGGTCGAATCGGCGAGCGCCAGTGGAAGCGCGCCGAAACCATCATCACCAGAAGCGAACCGACTCCGACCGTCGTCCCGGCAGCAGACAAGCGCCCGACATGGTCTCCGGTCGCAACCGCATCCGATTTCACACCTATCTCTAATTAATAAGGAGCACAACTATGGCATTCAATATTTATGGCCGTCTCTCTTTTGAACACGTCTTCACTCCGTCTTCTTCCAACGGCTCGGACCCCGTTTACTCCGCATCCATCCTCATGCCGAAAGATTCCCCGGAAGTCAAAAAGGTCGAAGCTGAGATGATGCGCGTCGCTACTGAAAAATGGGGCGCCAAGGGCAAGGACGTCCTGGCCAAACTGGTGAGAGAAAACCGCGTCTGCCTGCGTGACGGCAGTACTAAGGATTACGACGGCTATGACGGCATGATGTTTGTCAGCGCGCGCAACCCTTCCCGACCTTCTGTCTTTAATAAGAAGTGCGAACCGATCACGAAAGAGGACGGCCTCATCTATTCCGGCTGCTACGTCAATGCACGTATTGAAATTTGGGCACAAGACAACCCCAAGGGCGGCCGCCGCATTAACTGCAAGCTCATAGGTATTCAATTTGCGAAGGACGGTGACGCCTTCGGCTCCGGCTCCGGACCTGCTAAGGCCAGCGACTTCGAGGTGATCGAAGACGACGAGCCGAGCGACGACGACAAGAAGCCCTGGGAGTAAGCCATGGCAAAGACTAAAACGGAGGGACAAGGCGTTGTGCTCGGACTATCCGAGATAGAAGCCTATGCGGTCATGTCTGCAATTAAGACAACTCTTGAAGTTGAAAGTGATTTTGATCCTGAAACTTCCGGATTCGGAGAATTTGCCAAAAAGCTGTACCTCAGAAGTTTGACCAACGTAATGGACCTCTTACAAGCCGCCCTGATAAGCAAACAGGGGCCAACTAACTAAAGCCTTTTTAACCATCTGCCCTTCGTCTGAGGGGCAGTTATTAAGGAGACTAAATATGACAACCCTCTGGGCAGACTTAGAAACCTTCAGTACCCGTGACATCATGAACGGCCCTCACCAGTACGCAGAAGACTGCGAGGTGCTGCTGTTTGGCTATGCGATTGATGACGGTCCGGCAAAAGTTTGGGACGTCACAACGGGCGAGAGAATGCCGTTCGAGCTGGAGGCCGTGCTTGCCGCCGCAGAAATGAATGCTCCGGACGTCAATCTCGTTTGGCATAACGGAGCTAATTTCGACGTCCCTGTCTTGCGCAAGGCCAAAAACCTCCATGTCGACATCCCTTTCGAGCGCGTAGATGACTGTATGGTCAAAGCGTATTCCCACGGCCTGCCCGGATCGCTGGGCGCTCTGTCTGAGATTTACGGTCTCGGCGTTGACAAGGCGAAAGACAAGGACGGCCGGCGCCTCGTGTTGAAATTCTGCAAGCCCGACAGTAAGGGCAACGTGCGCAACCGCACGACGGATCCGGAGGATTGGGCCCGCTTTGTGAACTACTGCCGCCTGGACGTCGAAGCCATGCGCGCGATCTACAAAAAATTGCCGTCCTGGAATTGGGGCCCGAGGGATCGCGCTCAATTCGTGATCGATCAGCGCATTAATAATAGAGGTGTCCGGATGGACCTCGATCTTGCCCGTGCCGCTATCGCTTTGGCCGACAAGCTCCGGGCAGAGAATGCCAAGCGCACCCAAGACCTCACTAATGGAGAAGTCGCGGCCGCAACTCAGCGCGATGCGCTCCTGGCGCACATCCTGCAGCAGTATTGCGTCAGCCTGCCGGACCTCACTAAGTCCACAATCGAGCGTCGTTTGAACGACGAGAATCTGCCGGAAGACGTCAAGGAATTGTTGCGTGTGCGCCTGGCGTCCACTAAGACGAGCACTGCCAAATACAAAAAGCTCATTGCCTCGACCAGTGCGGACGGCCGCATGCGCGGATGCCTCCAGTTTAGAGGTGCCACCCGTACAGGCCGCTATGCCGGGCGGCTGATGCAATTGCAAAACCTGCCGCGCCCGACGCTCCCGCAATACGTTATTGACGCCGGGATCGAAGCGATCAAGGGAGGCTGGGCCGAGTACCTGGCGGAGCCGGGTGAGCTCATGTCCTCCTGTCTGCGGTCCTGCATCATGGCCACGCCCGGGAAGCACCTCGTTGTAGCCGACTTGTCCAATATCGAAGGCCGGATGCTCGCCTGGCTTGCCGGTGAAGAATGGAAGCTCAAAGCATTCCGAGACTTCGACGCCGGTCACGGCCCTGACCTCTATAAAGCGACTTACGGCCGCACCTTCGGTATTCGTCCGGAAGACGTGACCAAGCACCAAAGACAGATTGGTAAGGTCATGGAGCTTGCGCTCGGTTACCAGGGCGGCGTCGGTGCATTCCTAACGTTCGCGTCCGCCTATTCGATTGACCTGGATGAGCTTGCGAAACATGTCCGGGAAAATATTTCCTTCTCCTACTGGGGACAAGCCGAAGGGTCTTATGAGTGGTACAAAGAAAAGAAACTCACTCACGGCTTAAAGCGCGAAACTTTTATCGCCTGCGAAGCGGTCAAGCTCGCCTGGCGTGATGCGCACCCGGCGATCCAAAAGTTTTGGGCCGATGTCGACAAGGCCGCAGTCTCCGCGCTCAAGGGTGTCCCCGCCAAAGCCGGCAAGGTTTGGTTCAGTAAAAACGGATCTTGGCTGCGCATGAAACTGCCGAGCGGCCGATTTATCTGCTATCCCGGCGCCCGCCTGGAGGATGGCGGAGTCGGCACCGGCACCTTCTCCTACATGGGGATCAACCAATATTCCCGGAAGTGGGAGCGCATTCCGACCTACTCTGGAAAAATCGTAGAAAACGCAACCCAGGCCGCGGCAGCAGACATCTTGATCGGCGCCATGGATTCAATCGAGAAAGCAGGATTTGAAATCGTCTTCTCAGTGCATGACGAATTTATCACTGAGGCCGACCTCTCTAAAGACAACACCGAGCTTGAAAAGCTCATGTCAACTCCGCCCAGTTGGGCACCGGACCTGCCGCTTGCGGCGGCGGGATTCACTTCACTTAGATACAAGAAAGATTAAGGAGAAGTAGTAAATGGACATCCTGATTATCGTTTTAATTGCGGTTTTCGCCTTGGTAGCGCTCGCGCTGACGGGCCTCCTGAATAAGCTCGACAGTCTCACTTATCAGATCCTCCAGCTTCAGACCCGCGTCCGCCGCATGGAGAAAAAAGAGGAGAACCGATAATGACGCCCGAAGGCAAAGTCGTCGCGCTGATTAAAAAGCGCATCAAAGAGGCGGGCGGCGAGGTTCGTAAATGCTCCTGGGAGAACTGCCGGGGAGCGCCCGACCTGCTCGTCATGCTCCCGGGCGTGCATGCCTGGATTGAGGCGAAGGCGCACAACGGCGCGCTCAGGCCTCATCAGGTCCGCGAGCATGCTCGGTTGCAGAATGCCGGATGCAAGGTCTACGTCGTGTGCGGCGAGGATCAGGCCGAGTCCCTGGTGAGCCACCTTGTTGCATTGTCTCGATCTGTGGAGCCGTAACTATGCCGAGAGATTTCAAGCCCTGGCCTTACCAGGAACTCATGATCCGATTCGCTTTAAAAAATAAGCGCTGCGGATTGTTCGTTCCGATGGGCATGGGCAAAACTTCAAGCGCGCTCATGATTATCCAGATCCTAAAAGATCTTTATGGTGAAGGTCCGGCGCTTGTAATCGCTCCGCTTGCGGTAGCCCGTAATGCCTGGCCGAGTGAGGTCCGGAAGTGGTCCGACTTCTGCCACCTCAAAGTGTCGCCCATCCTCGGCAGCACGAAGGAGCGCGTCAAGGCCTTGCATACCAAAGCCGATGTCTATGTCATTAACTATGACAATCTGCAGTGGCTGGATAACTACCTCACGAGTCACAACTACACGTGGCCCTTCCCGGTTGTCGTGGCCGACGAGTCCACCAGGCTGAAAAGTTTCCGGACAAGACAAGGTTCTAAGCGAGCGAAGGCGCTGGCCAAGTTCACCAACTTCTTCAGGCGGTTTATTGCGCTCACCGGTACGCCCTCTCCTAACGGGCTCAATGATCTGTGGGGCCAGTTGTGGTTTATCGACAACGGCCAGCGCCTGGGGAAGTCTTTCACCGCGTTTCACGAGCGTTGGTTTAGACCTCTGAGAGTCGGCGCGACTGCGGCCGCCGTGCAGTGGGTCCCTCTGGAGTACGCCCAGGAGCAGATTCAGAATGCCATTTCGGACGTCTGCTTGTCGATTAAGGCCGAGGATTATTTCGATTTAGACAAGCCGCATTTTGTGAACGTCGAAGTCGAATTGCCGGACGAAGCCAAGGCCCTGTACAACGACATGGAGCGGGAGCTCTTTATCGAGCTGGCCAATGCCACCACGGTGGAAGCAGCTAACGCCGCGGCTAAAACGGTGAAGTGCCTCCAGCTCGCCAGCGGTGCGATCTACACCGACGACACCCATAACTGGCAGGAGGTGCATACGGCCAAGCTCGACGCGCTCGCCTCCATTGTGGAAGAAGCAGCAGGCGAACCGCTCCTTGTGGCCTACCAATTTAAGACAGACCTTGCCCGCATTCTTGAGGCATTCCCAAAAGCCCGCGCTTTCGATAAACGTCCGGAAACAGTCGAGGCTTTTAACAACGGCGAGATTCCCATGCTCCTGGTGCACCCCGCGAGCGCCGGGCACGGCCTGAGTCTGCAGGACGGCTCCAGCAAGCTCGTGTTCTTTAGCCAGTGGTGGAACCTCGAAGAGTACCTCCAGGTGATTGAGCGTATCGGCCCGATGCGCCAAATGCAGGCAGGCCATCCGAGAGTTGTGACGGTTTACCAGATTCTTGCCCGGGACACGATCGACTATGTGGCCTTGGCTAAAAAACGATCTAAGCGGGAAGTCCAGGACATGCTCCTTGACTACCTGCGGAATAAGGGAGAGAAAAATGAACCTTCTCGATCAAAGGATTAGGACGTTCGCTTCTCAAGGTCTGAGCCCGTACGAGATTGAGGAGCGCCTCGGGATGGAGCACTACACCATTCACATCAAGTACCACAAAGCTCTTATGAACGGGTACACCACGGCTCCTGCCTCGGGCCAAGCTCATGCGCTGAGTGCAGAGGAGAAAGCCGAGCGCAAACGCGAGCGCGCTAAGGAGCGGCGGGAAGAGAAAAAGGCAGAAGCTAAGAAGCAAGGCGAAGTGCCTAAGCGCGTAGAGATGACGCATGGGGAACGGCTTGCCCGAAGGCGAGAGTACGACGCCCGATACCGAAGGAAGCACCGTGAGGAATACAACCGCAAGCGCAGGGAACTCTACCACGCTATGAGCCCTGAAAAGAAAAAGGCGCTGTTCGAGCGGCTGGTTGAGTACAAGAAAGCCACCTATGAACAACGCAAAGACAAGATCAATGAGCGCCGCAGAGAACTCAGAAGATTAAAGAAGGAACAAGCAAATGCCAAGAAACAAGAAGCCGCGCAAGGAGTACAAACCTCGGGCGATACGCCGAACGGGGTGCTCTTATCCGCGGGAAACGATTGACGAGATCAAAGACATCATTAACAAGATCGGCCTGATTGTCGAGATAGTCCTTCCGCGCGGCACTGCAACGGACGATCAAATGCATCAGCTGCAGGACCTTCTCAACTGGGGCGGCATGCTGATGTTCGATAGACGTTGGAAGGGTCAGGAGGAAGCCGTTGACGAATTTCGTGAACGTCATTATGCCGTGCTCGATGCATATTCAAACATTGTGCGCCGGAAGCGCAGCGGTGTGAGCATGCACTATGTTATCAAGGCCGATGAGCTCGCCATACTGCAGGATGTCTGCACTGAGATTGTAGCCATGCTCAAGGAAGCTATGGAGCTGGCCCCGCAGAGAACCGTTCGCGAGTTGCTTGCCGCCATTCAGATTGTGGACGAACAAAGAAACAGAGACGGAAGTCGCGGCGTCAAGGAGATTTCGCCCACTGCCCGCGCAGTTCTCAATCAAAGAACCTATAGGAGACCCGGCTATGCCAACATCCAAGAAACGCAGACAGCGGATTGAAGAGACCCTGCCTGAGTGGTGCTTAAGAAGAAAGGGCCTGCCGTACTCGGCAAAGATTCTGCTCTACTTCTTCCTCTACAACATCAACCTCAAAGGACGGGTGACACTCACCCGACTGCAAGAAGTATCAGGGCTCGCCTACGAGACATTGAGACGCGCTCTTATGGCACTGAAACTCGAAGGGATTATTAACCAAGAACTCATAGGTTCCAGCCGCTACAACGGGTATGCCTATGTCCTTAACTTCAAGCGCCTGAAAGAACTAGGCGCACCGAACGTCGAAGAATTTTTTAGAGGCTATAAAAATGAAAGATAAGTTAAAACAAATTGCCGACCACTACGGGCTTGAGGTTCAAGCAGTAAAGCTCGCTGAAGAGTGCGCTGAGTTCTCTGCGTCAAGCTCCAAAGTGTTCTATTACATCAGTCTCCTTGATGACAGAAGTCATACACCGATTTCAAGAGCCATTGTTCGCGAACAATTTGAAATCGCTCGTGAAGAAAACGCCAAGGAACTTGCGGACGTACTTCTTATGGCAAGGCAGGTCGAGTACCTGCTCGAAGGTGAGACGGAACTCAGAGCCAAGATCGACAAGCTCATGGAAGCCAAGATTGAAAGACAACTGAAACGTATTGAAGAGGAGAAAGCAAAATGAGCGACTTAGTTAATCATCCGTCCCACTACGAAGAGCAATCAATCAAGCTCGAACCCATTGACTTCTGCGAGCGCCTGCCGTTCTGCGAGGGCAACGCCATCAAGTATTGTTTCCGCGCAGGCCACAAAGATGGCGCCTCCGAACTCCTCGATCTTAAAAAAGCTCAATGGTATTTGAATCGTCGTCGCTCGGATGCCGCCCTTGAAATGCCGGAAGAAGACCGTGCGTTTTTCCGGAATATGTCGTGGTATTTCAAGCGCTCCAACGGGATCTTAAAAGACGCTATCAATCGCTGGGAGAACGGCTCTATTTACGAGGGAGACTTCTGGCAGGTTCTTGAACTATGCATAGACGACCGCATTGCGGTCTTAGAAACCGACAAGGCCTTGTACGACCAAACGATAGGGGACGAAAAATGACAGCGACCTGGCTAAGCAAAATGGAGCTGGCGACCTACCTGGGTATCACGACCCGGACGGTGGACCGCTGGAGAAAGGATGCCGACTTCTATAAATTTCCGACGCCCCGCTATATTGCAGGGCGTCCACGGTGGCATATTAAAGATATAGACAACTGGATGTCTAAGCAGCCGACGAAACTTCGCTAAAGACTGCATCCGCCCACTGCTGCATTACTTTACGCCGTTGTTCCAAAAGATCAGATCTCTGATACGCCTGGACAACGGCGTTTCCTGTTGTATGCATCAGGCATTTTTCAGCAACAATGTCCGGAACACCATTCTCAGCCGCCCAGTCTCTGAATGTAGATCTGAAGCCGTGCATTGTGGCAGTCGTTCCGGTCATTTTCTTGAGCAGGGGCGTCAGGCTGTAGCGACCCCCGAGGCTTTTCTCAGAGACACCGAAAATATATTCACTCTTTTTCTCAATAGTCTTCAAAAGCTCAATCGCCTGGTCACTTAAGGGGACACGGTGCGGGTATGGCTTTTGGTCTTTTCGTCTTTCCGGAGGTACGGACCAGATACGATTTTCCCAATCGATCTCTTCCCAGCGCGCCGGGACGGATTCTCCTACGCGACTGGCTGTCAGAATTGTGAAGAGGATTGCCTGCTTTGTTCTTGTCGTTGCAGGATAGAAGCAGCCGATCTTTTCTTGTAACTCTTCGAGCGGCATAGCTTCCTGGTGCTTGACCGGCTGAACCTTAGAAGCGGGCGGCAGGTCTCTGTCAAGGTTGCCTCTCCAGAGAGCGGGATTAAAGTCCATGAGGCCATCCGCTACAGCGTAAGAAAATATGTTTTCCAAACGACCGCGGACTCTGGAGGCCGTCTCCGTTTTGGTCGACCACAACGGCTCAAGCACCGCCAGAATGTCGGCCTTCTTAATTTCAGATAACTTCTTTTTGCCCAGGACCGGAAAGGCATAGGCGCGAACAGTAGTGAACCACTGCTCCTTATGCTTTGCGTTTCGCCACATTCTCACAGAAGCGATCTTCTTGATGGTCTCTAAGGCATAGTCCTCAAAAGTGAGCTCGCCTTTTATTTCCTTATCCAAAGACTCCTTCGGCGTTATGGGTGCGGCACCGTCAGCCAGGCCGACTCTGAACTTCTCGACCAATTCTTTCGCCTGGCTGACTGTGATCTTGTTGGCCGAGCCCAAACTTTTTTCCCGGCGTTTCCCGGCCAAGGTGTATCTGAATACGAACGATCGAGAAGAACCCCGAACGACAAGAATTAAATTCGGTGCAACGGGATGTCTTCCGTCCGGGAGCTTGAATAAATTTTTGGCTGTAACTTGCATAGGATAATTCCTCCGCTTTTTGGCGTCCACCATCAGTCCGCCATACATAGAATTATCCTCCGCCATATTAATTTTGTCCACCAATATGTCCACCACACGAAGTTAGGATGATGTCTTTTCGTGTCTCGTCATGTCTCAATCGGAAATTACAGAGCGGAAATTTTAAAGCCCTGAAAGCCAATAACGGCGGGGCTTTGAAGGCGAATGTCTCGCCGTGTCTCAGATTGTCTTGGATTGTCTCAGAAAAGAAAATGGCGGAAAGGGAGGGATTTGAACCCTCGATACGGTATAACCGTATACCGGATTTCGAGTCCGGCGCATTCAACCACTCTGCCACCTTTCCATAAGAGACGATGATTCTAACAGAATTGTGGGTAATATAGGAACCATCAAAAAATGACCATTGCTTGACAAGATAGCTTACCAATAGAAAAAACGGTCTGTTCCGATGTTGCACTAAAAAAGTTTTAACTAATCAAGTCGCTACTCTGATGAGGGAAAAGTAAAGAACTCTGTAACTATGGTGACTGTTATGAAGATAATTGACCTGAGCCACACTATTGCCAAAACTACGCCTGTTTTTCCGGGTTCCGAAAAACCTCAGTTAGCAACCGTTGCTTCATATGAAAAGGACGGTTATCGCGAAACGTTAATTCGTATGTACTCACATACCGGTACACACATTGATCCCCCGGCTCATGTCTACGAAAAAGGTCTCACTCTTGATGCTCTGCCGCTAACTCAGTTCATCGGTCAGGCGATTGTCATCGACTGCAGACACGTGAAGCCTGGAGAACTCATAACAATGAAAGAGGTCAATGAGGCCGGAGAAGAAGTTGAGAGCGCGGACTTCCTTTTATTCAATACCGGTTGGGATAAGTTTTGGGGAGCTGAAGAATATTTCGGTAACTATCCCTGCATCGATGATGAAGTTCTTGATTTCATCTTGCTGGGAAAATACAAAGGCATCGGCTTCGACGTCATGGGAATTGATCCGATCTCAGACGTTAGCCTGCATCGTCACAAGAAGCTCTTCAAAAACAAAGAAATCATCAATATTGAGAATTTAGCCAATTTGGATCAATGCGGCGGAGGGCTATTCAATTTTTCCTGCTTTCCCCTAAAACTCGAAAACGCAGACGGTGCTCCCACAAGAGCTGTCGCCTGGTGGGAGTGAACAAACTCTTCTAAGGAGCCGCCTGGTTCTTCGCAAGCTGTTCGCCGACCATTCTTCCGAGGGCCAGCGCTCCGGCTAAGGAGCATCCTCCGATGTATGAGGTCCCGTGCAAGCCGCCGACGATTTCTCCGGCTGCAAATAACTTGCTTATAGGTTCCCCGTATTCATTCAGCACCTGCATCCGCTGATTAACTTTTAATCCACCGATAGTAATCCCGACAACCGGCGTGCATTTAAAAAGATAGAACGGACCCGATAAAAATTGACCCTTCATGAACCTCCGTCCGAATTCCTCATCATTTCCTGAAGCAACTGAACGGTTGTAAACATCGATCGTATTTTTCAGTGTGTCGAAACTGCATCCCATTTCCGAGGCGCACTCTTCTAGGGAGTTGACCTTATTAATAAAGTGACCCCCTTCCTCTTTTTCCTGATTGAATTTCGTTCTGTCCCAGCCAATAACTTGGATAGGGTCGTTTTGCATAAAGTCCGACAGTTGAGCCTCAGTCGCTAATTGATAGACGGTTCTTTCTTGATGAGAAGCGAGGAACTGAGCAACCTTTGTAGAGTTCTGATCGTCGTTAATAAATCGTCTTTCCTCTTTATTCAAAGTGATCGATCCATATAAGTTCATGACGTGACCGCGGAAAATCCAGCCTTTGCGATTGTTCTTATCTTTGGACATCGGAACACCGTAGCCGTAAACAGCTGCGAAGTTCATATGCGTGCTGGCTGCGCCGATCTTCTCGGCCATCTTCAGACCCTGGCCTTCACTGTTGGCAGAAGCAAATGTCAAAGCGACGCGGAAGTCGAGAATGAATTTATCGATCATGTTGACATCCCCGCAGAAGCCGCCGGTAGCAATAACAACGCCTTTCGTAGCTCTGACATAAAGGGGCTTGCCGTTGGACTCGGCTTTAACGCCCAAAACTTCATTTGCCTCAGTGTTGGTGATCAGTTCAACAACCTTAGTATTGAGCTTGATGTCGACACCGATCTTCTTAGTATTTTGAAAAAGTACGTCAACATACTGTGCACCGGTATGTTTGTCGCATCCGTGCATACGTTTGAGACGGAAAGCGGAATTGGGCTGAGGTGTGAAAACAACACCGTGGTCGGTTAGCCAGTCAAGTGCCATCGCAGAGTTTTCTGCAAAGAGCTTGACAAGCTGTGGATCTGCAAGCCCTTTGCCGGTCTTTTCGACTTCTTTAGCAAATTCGGCAGCATTGCCGCGGTCTTCAACGCCGGCCGCAAACTGAGCTTTTGTACCTGTGGCGTTTACGCTGCCTGCAGAAAGGGATGTGGAGTTCAGGAACGGGCTGGCAGCTTTTTCTAAAAGAACAACGGATTTAACACCGCTTTCTTTAGCCGAAACGGCAGCAAAAAGTCCCGCAGCGCCAGCGCCGATGACTAGAACCTCACAAGTCTGATCCCATTTCTTCGGACTAACAACATTGGCAAGAGCTGAAGAAATCGGAGCAGCAGCTACTGTTGCGGCGCCCATTGACTTGAAGAACATTCTTCTATTCATATTCATTTGATTCTCCTTGATGTTTAACTCATTCACTGTGCTTTTTCCGAAAGCAAGGTCATAGTACTTTTAGGTGCACCTTAGGGCGCTTGACTAAAATCAAAGAAACACCAAATATTTTTTCTTCAAATTTCGAGCAAAGGGGGCCGGCGACGCCAAGAGCCGCCGGCACTGACCCTACGGACGCAATCTTCCGCTCTCTTCAACCCAGCGGAAAAACAGCACCTCCTCCTTTAGAGAGTAATTTTCCTCCGCATCAACATAAACACCGTTAATACCGTTGGCGGTGAGGTCAAGCGCCAATACAAAACTTCCGATCGGCGTCTTCCAAACTAAGACACTCTCTCTGTCACGGATGAAAGCCTTGTTGTTTCTTCTAAGTATCTTGGCGTAGGTGCAGCTTCCTGAGAGCTGCGTAAAGATTTTTCCCTGTTTACCTTTGAAAACCGGATGCTCCACAACCCGGTAGTTGCAGCCTTTCAGGAAAAACCGAGCAAATTTCTCAGGCTTGTTTTCAGTCAATGCTCCTTGTATGACCGAGTAAACTTGCGCGACCAAGTTTTGTTTGCCGACAAAATCTCCTCTTCCAAAAGTCGCCGTCAAGAAACACTGACAAGAGATCTCATCTCCGACATCCAATCCGCGGCTAATCCCCTTTAGGTCTGCCAAAGTCAAAAGACCGTATTTTGTCTCGACCAACAGCTCCCTCCGAGATTCGACTGAAAAGCTCCTTTCTCTTACAGCCGGGACGAACCGGACTTTTTGAATCCGGCCATTGACAGTCTCTTCCGGAAGCCACGAACTAGTGATGAGTTGCTTCGAACCAAGACCGAGGAGTACGCCGGAAGGTTTGAAAGTCACCTCATTGCCGACCGTTGTGTTAAAAGCGACATCGGCTTGAATAGGAAGAAACCTCAAACTGTTCCTTGTGTAATTGCCTCCGATTTTTGGTCTGATGAAGACGCTTTCTTGAGAAGCTTCCGTCGCCGGCCTAGATACCAATCCGTGCCAACTTTCAGAAGATTGAAGGAAAGGAACGACATGGTTCAATCCGATCGAAGTACCGCCTGCCGGAATAGAAAAAACAAGATTTCCGATCTTCCTCTCTAAATAGCTCGAAGAAAGGGCCTCTACTTCGTTACGTGAGTTTTCGAGAAAAAAAAGAAAAGCGCGTTCCGAGTGAATCTTGACGCCGTATAGATTAAGTAATTTGTTCATATTTCGCCTTTAAAGAACGCAACGACACTTCGAAATGTCGAAACGGCGACATTCCGCGTCATTGACTTAAGCGAAATATGAAAATTACGGCATATGTATGAAGAATCTAAATCATCTAATTTTTTAAGTTTAGTTTAAGAAATTCTCTTCTTCAAGATAACAAATTTTGGCGATAAAAAATCTTAGATTTGAAAAAAGGCTGCAGTCACCAAGACTGCAGCCTTTCTCTATATATTTTTGTTTTCGACTAATTCTCTAATCCCGCGCGACGAAACCTCGGAAAAAACGCACGAAATTTGTCGTTCGGTATGGAGAGAATAAAGAGGTTGGAAATGATGAGCGCGGCTCCTATGCACTCCACATAGTTAAACGAAGTTCCCAGAAGCAGAACGCATAAGACCACAGCGGACAAGGGTTCAAAGGAAGCAAGAATCGAAGTTAATGCCGGCGGAATGAATTCGGTGCTCCTCAAATAACACCAAAATGCTCCTACAGTCCCGAATACGACGACAAAAACCGCTGCCACGATTGCCATGGGCGTCCAGTGTCCGCTGATCGCCCAGGGGGGCGTCATGAAGCAAGTCAAAATGCCGCCGACAAACATTCCGAAGCTGACAACTTTGGTCACGCCGATCTTCTGGATCGCTCTTCTCGGCTGAATTGTCGCAAAAGCTCCGACTCCGGCAGAAACGAGTCCCCAAAAAATACCCATTGCTGAAAAACTGAGAGAAGTGAAATTGCCTTTTGTGATCAGAAGCGTCACACCCACAAATGCAAAAATGACCGCCAGGATTTCCTTAGGGACAATCTTCTGTCGTTTCACAAGAATATTCCAAAGAATGATGAAGATCGGACCGAAGCCGACCATGATGGCCGCCGTTCCGGCATTACAGGCATGAATTGCCAAAAAGAAGGTGTACTGGATGACAAAGAGGCAAAGTCCGTAGAAACAGACATCACGGCAAACAGCTAAATATCGGAGAGATCCGAAAAAATTCTTCTCCGTCAGCATACCGAGCACAAGCATCAGAATACCGGCGCCGGCAATTCTTACCGTCGTGAGTTCTTCGGCATTGAAGCCGCAGGCTGTAATCATGTATTGACCGCTGACTGCCATCGTGCCCCAAAAGCAGCCGGCCGCTACCGCCAATGCAATTCCCGTCAAAGTTTTTGAACGAAGCATTTTTTGTCTCATGTGGTTTGAGATGAAAAAATGCTAACGAGAGAAAAAATCCTCAAATATCTAAGTTCTAAAAAATGAAACTTAGCAGATCACAATTTAGGTAGAAGTACCATTTGCTCCGGGAGATGAAGTCTTCGGTGCCAAGATTTCCAATCGTTCGGCTCTTGATGAAGTGCTAAATAACGAATGATCCTCATGGCCTCTCGGATTATCGGATCCTTTGAAGAGGATTTTCTGCAGCATATATGAAGAGGCCAAGGTTTCCGATGCCATCCGGGAAGGACAGGCTGGACTGTTCCGTCCAAAAGCTCTTCTGCAATAAAGTTTGGATTCATGTCGATTGCGACGCCCTTTCCTTCGATAAGAAGCTTTTTGCATGCGTCGGAATCACCGTAAAGGATTTTGTGCTCGGGCCCTATTTCATAATTGCAGAATTCGCATTGCAAGATTTGACTAAAAGATTCGTTAGCCGTGTCTCGCATGATGATGGGATGATTAATCAGATCCCCCACTTTTTTGATTTCGGCATGACTTTTGAGATACTTTGCCGATGCAACAAGAAAAGAAACGTTGTAACCCATCGGAATGGCAACAAGGCCGCGTTCCTCGGGTTTATAGCCAAACCAAGCAATATCGGCTTTTCCTTCCAGAAGCGCCTGCTGTCCGACGTCGGCGCAAAATTCAAGCTGCAGACCGGGATGTTTAATAGGTAAGTTTTGCAGTGCCTCAAAAAAGACCGAACGGTCCATGTTGACCGGAAGACTGATCCTCAAAGATCGACGACTTAGGTCAAAGTTTCCTTTTCGAAGAGCATCCGCTTTCTCTCTTAGAATGCCCCATTGACTGATCAGTCCTTGTGCATCTAGAACAAGGGCCTGCCCCTCTGCAGTCAGCACGGCCGGTTTCTTTGTTCGATCTAAAAGTTGGAAGCCTAATTCGTCTTCCAAAGAAGAAATAAGACGAGAAGCTTTCGGCAATGGAAACGACAAAGCTTCTGCGGCAAAAGCCAGGGAGCCAAGCCTCGATGTTTCGATGAACAACTGCCAAGCACGAATCCGATCTAATTCCATATCACCAGAACAAAAGTCAAAACAACGAAATTTCCTTTTTGGTAGAAAGCCGGAAAGGTCGACCTTTGTTTTGATGACCGACCGTCAAAGCTCGTTCTACCGATTTTACCTTCATGTTTGCATAACAACTCGGAGGAGTTCTTTCGTTCAGGTCATCGACAAGTTCCGCTGTACTTAAAGTTTGGCAGTGTAGGAAAATGAATTAAGTCACTTCATGACTTAACGAATCGACTCCGGAAAAACCAATTAACCCGAATGTATTAATGAAGAAATAGTCTCAAAGCGCAGTACCAAAAGGCAGTTGGTTCGAGGTGCGTAGATTAAACTATGAAGTTATTCCATAAATAGAGGACGACGATGACCAAAGGTTTTTACAGCATTATGTTGGCGCAGTTTCTTTCTTCTCTGGCCGACAACGCCCTTCTCATCGCCGCGATCGCTCTGCTGACGACTCTGAATGAGCCGGCTTGGATGACTCCGCTCCTAAAATTGTTCTTTGTCGTGAGCTATGTCATCTTCGCTGCTTGGGTCGGCATCTTCGCAGATTCAATGCCCAAAGGCCGCGTGATGTTTATCACCAACGCGGTAAAAACCGTCGGCTGCATCATCATGCTGTTCGGTACCCATCCTCTTCTTGCTTACGCCATTGTCGGTCTGGGCGCTGCAGCTTACTCGCCTGCAAAATACGGCATTCTTACTGAGCTGCTTCCGCCCGAAAAACTTGTGAAAGCCAATGGCTGGATTGAAGGTCTGACGGTTGCCTCTATTATTTTGGGTACCGGCTTAGGCGGTTTGCTTATTTCTCCGATGGTTGACCATTTTGTTCAAGGTCATCATGTCTTCGGCGTCCATAACGCTGCTCAGGCCGCCATTGCCGTCATGATTTTTGTTTACGCCGCTGCGGCTGCTGTAAACCTTTTAATTCCGGATACCGGCGCCCGCTATCCAAAACAAGACTTCCGCCCGATCCATACGCTTGTTAATTTCGGAAAATCCTGCTCCCTGCTTTGGCACGACAAACTCGGTCAAATTTCGCTCTCCGTGACCACACTGTTCTGGGGCGCCGGCGCCACACTTCAGTTCCTCGTCTTGGCTTGGGCAGACTCCAACCTCGGACTCGACTTATCTAAAGCCGCTATTCTTCAAGGCGTCGTTGCTATCGGCATTGCGATCGGTGCCGTTCTTGCGGCTGCCTACGTCAGTTTAAGAAGGAGCGTTGACGTTCTTCCGATCGGTGTACTGATGGGCTTTTCTGTTGCCGTCATGTCTTTTTATAAAGCTTCCTGGATCCCGGGCGGCTTCGACATCTTCGGCTTCCATATCTCCTTTGCTATTGCGATTGCCTGCTTGCTGTTAGTCAGCGTGGGCATGATGGCCGGTTTCTTCGTCGTTCCGATGAACGCCTTATTACAGCACCGCGGACACGTTCTTATGAGCGCCGGTCGCTCCATTGCTGTTCAAAACTTCAACGAAAACTCTTCCATTCTCGTGATGCTCGGTCTCTACTCCCTGCTCATTAAGTCGGGTCTCGGAACCGTCACCATCATGGTGCTCTTCGGATGCTTTGTCGGCTGCTCGATGCTGGCGGTGATTTTCAAGCATCACCACAATCAATCCAAAGAAGACTCGCTCCATTTGATCGGTGAAGACAAGCGCCATTGAGGATCTGTTCTGACTTCTCAATAATCGCGGTCTGCGTCATAATTGACAGATTGATTTCAAACAGACACGACAACAATGAAGTCTTTAACCGTTACACCTTTTATCCGAGACTCTTTTGAGAATTATCAAAAGAGCGCCTGCGGCATCACTCTGGATATCGGGCGGCAAAGAATTAACCAGAAGGAGCTCATTTCTCTTATTGACTTTGTCAAAGAGAAAAAGATGATCGAATCCTTTAACGAAATGCGTAAAGGAAAGATCGTTAACGCCAGCGAGCATCGCTCTGCCCTTCACACCTCTTTGCGCGACCCTTCTCCGGATGCCCCTCATGCCGCAGAAGTTCACCAGACACTCGAAGCTTTCTGTAAGTTTGCTGAAGATGTCCGCAACTGGAAATGGCGCGGCTGTTCAGGCGACCGAATCACCGATGTCATCAATATCGGAATCGGCGGCTCCGACATGGGTCCGAAATGCGTTTACAACGCACTTCGTCCCAATAAACCGGAAATCAAACTTCACTTTCTCGCTTCTGCCGACGGCGTGATCTTTGATCGAATCACTTCCGTTTTGGATCCTTTTTCCACGCTGATTGTCATCTCTTCCAAGAGCTTTAAGACTCAGGAAACGAGAGCCAATACCATGGAAATTTTGGATTGGCTGAAGAAAGCCGGTATTCCTGAAAAAGACTTCAAACATCACGTGGTTGTCGTCTCCGCAAAACCGGATGCCGCTGAACAGTTCGGACTTCCGAAAGAAAACTTCTTCCCTATCTGGGATTGGGTCGGCGGCCGCTTCTCTGTTTGGGGTGCGATCGGTTTACCCGTTGCGATCGCTTTAGGTGCAGATACATTCAAAAGATTCCTGGCCGGCGCCCATGCAATGGACCAGCACGCTTCGATCGCTCCGCTGCAGAACAATCTGCCGGCGCTCATGGCGATGTTTGCTTACTGGAATTCGGAAAAACTCGACGTTTCCTCTTACTGTTTCCTTCCCTATGACGAACGCCTTCGTGTCATGGTGGACTGGCTCCAGCAGCTGGAAATGGAGAGCTTAGGTAAGAGTACGGCTGCCGACGGAACGCCGGTGATCGGGAAAACCTCTCTGGCGGTTTGGGGCGGACACGGGAACGAATCTCAGCATTCTTTCTACCAGTTCTTGCGCGAAGGTACGGCAAAGAACGCTATTGACGTTTTCTGGTGCGAGAAACCGGGCCACGCGCACAAAGAACTGCACCGCGTCTTAATGGCCAACGCCAAAGCTCAGACGGAAGCTCTTGTGACCAGAGATCCGAAGAGCAAGTACTTCAATGTGGTTTCCACCGTTTCCATTGAAGAACTCACGCCTGAAACATTAGGCGCTTTAATGGCGATGTATGAGCATAAGACCACAATGCTCGGAACGCTTTTCGGCATTAACGCCTTTGACCAGCCCGGCGTTGAACTCGGTAAGAAACTGGCCAACGAAGCCTATAAGAAAATTTCTTAGTCGATACTCTGATTAAGCGGAAGGCCGAACCTTTGATGGATTCGGCCTTTTGTTTATTCCACAAAAACGGATGCCTCTAAAGGGAGAAATAGTATTGCTTCAGACGGGAGGAAATAAGTTCCCTGCGTTTTTGAAGAAATTCTTCGTAGTTGCTTTCATCCATTTCTACCGTTTCAAAAGGAATACAGTTTTCCTCTAAATTCTTTTTGAAATCTGCAATATCCGTAATTCCTCCGTAGAGGCACTGTCCTCCTTCGCATTGAACATTAAGGACATAGCCAAGATAGTCATCCGGCGCTTTCTTTCCAATCTTTATATTAATTTCAGACTGAACGTAAGCGTAATTCGCCACTTGGTTATATTGCCCTTTTCTTAAGCCACCCTGTTTTAGATATTCTTTAGGAAAGACGTGATGAACGTCCCCTCTTTGTTCAATCAAATCCTTTACGAGAATATCTTTGGAAAGAAAGCCTCGGGCTCCGTTCTTACATTGAGCTGCTAAGAAGAGGTTAAAGACAGGGTTGTTTGCGTACGAAGACCTGAGTTTCTGAGGCAGACCAACACTCCAGAATGACTCGGAGAGATTAACTTCTTCCTCGTCTGCTAGAACCTCTTCAATGGGACAGTCCTCAACGGCTTTAATGTCAGAGTCGAAGCGCGTTTCTGCACTTCCGCTATATCGGCTGGTAAGGATCGACAGGACTAACCAGCGGCGGACGAATTTTTCGATCTTCTCCGGAGAATAGTTCAAACTGCGCAATTTCAAGTACAGTGCGTAAGCAAAATCTAGCGCGTTGTCTGAAGTTATCAGTTTGAAATGACAAAAGCCTGCAGAGCTAATAATCATGAGGAAGCGTTTGAAATGGGAGTGTCTCAAATTTTGTGTCTGCCCTAAATTCATAACTTAGGTTGCTCTTCGGA
>ERZ772863.366-NODE-366-length-55670-cov-5.745716_pt1 | contig 55670 bp, 66 predicted proteins | sample MGYA00512134_ERZ772863 | MGnify/ENA primary metagenome ERZ772863 (study PRJEB29015, sample SAMEA2737659) | human gut metagenome | biome: human gut; feature: human-associated habitat; material: faeces | place: China | collected 2012 ...
GGGGAACCCCCTCTCGCGTTAGCAGAGGGGGTTCCCCTCCCCTCATGAAAAAGGAAACTAGCGGTTGCCGAAGCCGGGGATGCTGTAGCGCTTTTCCAGCCAGCGCAGGCACCAGGTGGCCAGGGAGACCAGGATGAGGTAGTAGAGGCCCACGGCCAGGAAGACTTCCGTATTGCGGAAGGTGTCCGAGGCCAGCACCTTGGCTTCGCTCATGAGCTCGTTACAGGTCACGAGCATGGCAAGGGAACTGTACTTGATGAGGTAGATGATCTCGTTGCCGCAGCCGGGCAGGGCACGGCGGGCGGCCTGGGGGATGACGATCCAGAACACGGTCTGGAAGGTGGTCATGCCCAGGGCCTGGGCCGCCTTGATCTGGCCCTGACGGATGGAGAGCAGGGCCCCGCGGATATACTCCGAATGATAGGCGGCGCTGCAAAGGATGAAGCTCAGCAGGGCGGCGCCGTAGGGCTCGAAATAGATGCCCATCTTGGGCAGGGCATAATAGATCATCATCAGCTGCACGGCCAGCGGCACACCGCGGATGATGGCGGTGTACCAGTTGCCCAGCCGGCTGCTCCAGGGGCCGCCGAAGGCCCGCAGACATCCCAGTGCCACGCCGCCCACGAAGCCCAGGATACTGGCCGGGACGATGAGGGCGATGGACACTTTCAGGCCCTGGTTGAGGGCCGGGATGACGTCCTGGGTGAAAAAGGGGATGTCGATGACCACGCTAGGCTCCCATATCCAGCAGGTGCGCGCAGAAGTCGCGGGTACGGGTATTGCTGCCTTCGGCCAGCAGGGTCTCGGGCGCACCCTGTTCGATGATGACACCGCGCTCCATGAACAGGATCTCGTGGGCCAGGGCACGGGCAAAGTCCATCTGGTGGGTGGCCATGATCATGGTCATGCCGCCCTTGGAAAGGTCACGGATGACGGAGAGCACTTCGCCCACCAGTTCCGGGTCCAGGGCGGAGGTAGGCTCGTCCAGCAGGATGACCTTGGGGTCCATGGCCAGGGCGCGGGCCATGGCCACGCGCTGCTTCTGGCCGCCGGAAAGCTGGGCGGGGTAGAGCAGGGCACGGCGGGCAAGGCCCACGCGGGCCAGCTCGTCCATGGCGCGTTCACGGGCGGCCGCGGCGGACATGCCGCGCACCTTGCGTAGGGCGATGGCCACGTTCTCTTCGGCGGTCAGGTGGTCGAACAGGTTGAAGTCCTGGAAGATCATGCCCACCTGGGCCCGGAAGGCGCAGAGCTTGGACTTGTTGGAAAAGTCGAGCTTTTCGCCTTCAAGGATGATCTCGCCCTTGTCCGGGGGGATGAGGCAGTTGATGCACTGCAAGAGCGTGCTCTTGCCCGCACCGGAAGGACCGATGAGGACCTTGAGCTCACCGCGTTTCATGTTCAGGGAGCAATTGTCCAGGATGGACTTGCCGCCCAGGCTTTTGCTGATGCCTTTTACCTGCAAGACAACTTCGTTCATGCGTTCTTTACCCCATGCTGCGTGTTTTTGGCCATGCTGCCCACCGTGCCGGCGGAGTAGCCGGGGATCTGGACCTTGTTTTCCAGGCGGCGCAAGAGCTTGAGCACGATCAGCGTCAAAACGAAATAGATGACCCCCGCCAGGGCGAAAAATGCCAGATGTTCATGCGTACGCTGGGCCACGGCATTGACGCGGGCCATGATCTCCATGGTGCCCAGCAGGTAACAGACGGCGGAGTCTTTGAGGAGGATGGAAAATTCGTTGGCCCAGCCCGGGATGGAAAGGCGCAGGGCCTGCGGCAGGATGATGCAGGTGATGGCGGTCAGGTCGCGCATGCCCAGGGCGCGTGCGGCCTTGAGCTGTCCCTGGGGCAGGCTCTCGATGGCGCCCCGGAAGATCTGGGACTGATAGGCCGTGCTGATGCAGCCCATGACGAGGCAGGAGAGCAGGAAGGGCTCGAGGATCCAGCCCATGGAAAGGAAAAGTCCCTGGGAAAGGAAGAGCAGCACCAGGATGGGGACACCGCGGAAAAACCAGACATACAGTCCCACCAGACGGCGGGCCAGGGCGTTACCGTACACCTGCAGCACGGCCATGGGGACGCCCAGCACCAGCCCCATGCCCAGCGCCAGGGCCACCGAGCCCACGGTCACCAGCGTGCCTCCCATGATGAAGGGGAAGGCATCCACGATGGTATCGCCTACGATGGGGCGCAGGACGACGGCCAGGCAGAGCCAGGCCTGCATGAGGATATCCCGCAGGAAATCCAGGATCGCGCTGAAGGGAAAGATATCGGACATGAGAAAAACGGGCTGTATGGACATGGCGAACCGCCGCGACAAGGGCGGCGGTTCACCTTGGAAAAGCGGCACGGGCCGCTGTATCAGTCAGTAAGAGATTACTTGCTCAGGTACTTGGCCTGCAGTTCCTTCCAGTAGGGATCGGCCTGCAGCTTGCGGAAACCTTCGTCGATGAGGGCGCGCAGTTCCTTGTCGCCCTTGCGGATGGCCACGCCGAACTGGTCGGGTTCGCCGTGCACACCGGCCTTCTTCACGGCCTTGCCGCGGGCGATGGCGTCACCGGCGGGCAGGGAGTCCATGAGGGCGGCTTCGATACGGCCGTTGACCAGGTCTTCCACAGCCAGCGGACAGGATTCATAGAAGCGCAGCTCAAAGGGATAGCCCTTTTCCTTCTGTTCCTGCTTGATGGCTTCAGCTTCGGAGGTGCCGCGCTGCACGCCCAGCTTGATGGGCTTGGACAGGATGTCGGCAGGGGTCAGCTTGGAGTCGGCAGGCACCAGGAACACGCGGGAGACTTCCCAGTAAGGATCGGAAAAGTCCACCACCTTGCGGCGCTTTTCAGTGATGCTCATGCCGGAAGCGATCATGTCGATCTGCTTGTTGGCAAGGGCCAGCACGATACCGTCCCAGGCCACAGGCTTGTGGACGACCTTGAAGCCCATGGTCTTGGCGATCCAGTTCATGGCATCCACGTCAAAACCGGCAGGCTGGCCGGTCTTTTCATCGACATAGGCAAAAGGCGGATAGTTGGAGTCAATGCCGTTGACGTAGGTCTTTTGGGCAAAGGCCGGCACAGAGGCCAGCAGGCCGAACAGCAGGGCGCAAACAAAAAGTTTTTTCATGGTGCTTCCCTTGTAAAATGTGAGGGCCGGGTATAACCTGATGCCGTATCGCGCGGCAACAAAATTTTTTAGCAAAAGCCGCGCACGGGCGCAAGTGAGAAGGCGTCACAAAGCCGCTCTCCTGCCCGTCCCCGCCTTTTTTCTTCCTTACCGGAGACCGGAATCAAGATGGAATTTTCCCGTCTAGCTCAGCGCATGCTGCAGAGTCTGGGGGTGCCGCCCCGCGTCATCCTGCTGGTGTGTTGCGACTTCCTGACGCTTTTTGCCTGTACGTTTTTTGTTTTGTGCCTGCGCGCCCTGTGGGGCGATCTTAACATCACCAGCTATGACTGGATGCTTTCCATGCTCCTGCTGGCGCCGTTCATGGGGCTGGCCCTGGGCCTTTACGGGGTCATCTCGCTGCCTGCCTATGTGGAAAGCCGCAAACTCTGCGCGCTGAGCACACTGACCTTCGGCCTCATCCTTGCGCTGTTGTTCGCGGGCAAGGCCAGTGTGGCCTATTCGCGTATCGTGCTCGTGGGGGCCTGGCTGCTGAGCATCTTCCTTTTGCCGGTGACACGGCGCTTCTGCCGTCACTATTTCGGCAAGTTCCGCTGGTGGGGGACCCCTCTGGTGATCCTTGATCGCAGCAATACGGGCCGTGAGCTGTGGCATTATCTCAAACGCCACCCCTGGCTGGGCCTTTCGCCGGTAGACATCTTCACGCTGCCCCCGGACATGGAAGAAGCCAGACGCCAGCTGAAGGACGCGGAGCGTCGTCATCCCGGGGCCATCGCCCTGATGCTGCAGCCTTCCGATGCCCATACGGCCCGCTTCGTCCATGAAGCCAGCCGCTATTTCGTCAAGATCCTGGTGGTGCCCGCCCAGAGCAGCGGCGTCCGGCAGCACTGGTTCCATGCCTGCGACCTGGGGACCATGACGGGCTTCATGCTCATGCAGAATTTGCGCCGTCGCTGGCGGCAGCGCCTCAAGAGAGCCCTGGACCTCGTGCTTTGTCTGCCCGTGGTCGTGTTGTGTTCTGTGCCCGGCCTGCTGCTGTGCCTGCTGATCCGTCTGGACAGCCGCGGGCCGGTGTTCTACCGGCAGCGTCGTCTGGGCAAGGACGGCAAGGCCTTTGACGTGTTCAAGTTCCGCACCATGCGCCAGGATGCGGACGAGGTGCTTGCCCGCTATCTGGAGGAAAATCCCGACCTGCGCGACGAGTGGGAAAAGGACCGCAAATTGAAGCATGACCCCCGTATCACCCGCGTGGGCCGTTTCCTGCGCAAGAGCAGCCTGGATGAACTGCCCCAGCTGATCAATGTGGTACGGGGCGAGATGAGCCTGGTGGGGCCGCGTCCCATCGTGGAGGCCGAGATCGCCAAATACGGCGAAGTCTACGCGGATTACTGCCGGGTGCGCCCGGGCATCACGGGCCTGTGGCAGGTCTCCGGACGAAACAATACGACCTACGAGGAACGGGTCAACCTGGACCGCTATTATGTGACCAACTGGTGCATCTGGATGGATCTCTGGATCCTGGCCCGTACCTTCCCCGTGGTGCTCACCGGCTACGGCGCATACTAGCGGGGCCTGCAGGAGCCACGAGTCCGGAAGCAGATAGTGCTCCGCCGGAGCAGCGGAAACATCGCTTCTTTGCAAAAGAGCGGGGCTGGGCAGTACCTTGCCCGGATACAAGCGCGTCGCCTATGCCTGTATGGAACGAGGACAGCCCCGAAAAGGCTCGCGAGACAAAAGAAAAGGACAGCCATGAAGGCTGTCCTTTTTTCTTTACGGACTGTTTTGTCCTTTACATGCGGGCCATGGCCGCTTCCACCTCATGGCGGAAGCCGGTCAGGAAATTCTCGGTAGAGAACTTTTCCGCATGCGCGTGCAGGTGTCGGGGATCGAAATCCCCTTCGCACTGCTCAAAGCGTTGCAGGGCCTCGGCCAGGCTCTCCGGGGTCTGCTCGCTGAAGAGCAGACCGGTCTCGCCGTCCACCACGGTCTCGGTGGCGCCACCGCGTCCGTAAGCGATGACCGGGACCCCGGCCGACATGGCTTCCACCGGGATGATGCCGAAGTCTTCCTCGCCGGGGAAGAGCAGGGCCCGGCTGCGGGCCATGAGCTCGCGCACGGCGGCATCGTCCTGGCGGCCCACAAAGCGCACGCTGGGGCCTGCCTTGGCCTTGAGCTGCTGCATCATCTCGCCGTCACCGGCCACCACTAGCGGACGGCCAAGGCGGGTGCAGACCTCTACGGCCAGATCAACGCGCTTGTACGAGGCCAGACGGCCGAAGCAGAGGTAGTGCTCCCCGCCCGGTTCCGCGCGGGGCGTGAAGGCTTTGGTGTCCACCGGCGGATGGACCACGGCGGCCTCGCGGCGCCAGTACTTGCGGATGCGCCGGGCCACATGACGGGAGTTGGCCACGAAGTGGTCCACCCGCTGGGCGCTGAGGCAGTCCCACTGCCGCAGGGAGGGCAGCAGCAGGCGCATGGCCAGACGGGAGAGCCGCCCCGTGCTCCGCATGTAGGCCGGCCAGTTGTCCCACAGATAGCGCATGGGCGTGTGGCAGTAGCAGACGTGCAGGCAGTCGGGCCGGGTGATGACCCCTTTGGCGGGCCCGGACTCGCTGGAGATGACCAGATCGTAGTCCGTCAGGTCCAGCTGCTCCAGGGCATGCGGCATGAGGGGCAGGTACTTTTTATACAGCCTGCGGCTGGCGGGCAGGCTGTTGATGAAGGTGGTGCTGATCTTGTGCCGGCGGAATTCGGGCAGGAGCTTTTCCCTGTCCACCACGTGGGTGAAGATGTCCGCCTGCGGATAGAGACGGCACAGGGCCTCCAGCACCTTTTCGCCGCCGGCCATGTTGACCAGCCAGTAATGCACCAGAGCGACTTTCATGCTAGGCCTTGGGGCGGTCGCCGATGGCGGCAGTGATCTGGGCCTCGGCGGCCAGTTTGCCGTCCACATACGCGCGGGCGTCCATCTTGCAGAGCTTGAGCTTCATGCGGATATTGTCGCAGTGCAGTTCCAGGCGGTCACCGGGCACCACCTGGCGACGGAATTTGACGCCGTCCAGGCCGGTGAAGAAGAAGAGCTTGTCCGACAGGTCGCCTTCCATGCCGGAGACCGCCAGCAGGGCGCCGGTCTGGGCCAGGGCTTCAAGGATGAGCACGCCGGGCATGATGGGCGCACCGGGGAAATGGCCCTGGAAGAAGGGCTCGTTGATGGTCACGTTCTTGTAGGCCTTGATATGGGAGCCAGGCACGCATTCCAGCACGCGGTCCACCAGCAGGAAAGGATAGCGGTGGGGCAGGATGGAGAGGATGCGCTGGATGTCCATGGTGATAGGCGTAGCGTCCGACATGGAAAACTCCTTTGATGGGTATGATGGCGCAGTTTAGCCCGATGCCTGGCGCAAGACAAGGCGGCCTGCTGCCGGCAGGCGGGCAAAAAAAAGCCCCCTGCGGACAGGGGGCTCGAGATCCGGCTGTGGGGGCGCTTACTTGCTGCCCTTGGCCTTGTCTTCCTTGTGGAGACGGTTGACTTCGGCCAGCACGTCCTGGGTCAGGTCCATGGTCTGGTCGGCGTAGAGGACGCCACCGGCGGTGATGTCCACCACGAAGTTGAAGCCCTTCTTCTGGGCCACGTTGTAGGTGGCGTTGAAGACCATGGTGACCATATCCTGGCGCAGCTTCACTTCGTCCTGTTCCACCTTGCGCAGGAAGTTGCGGGTCTTCTGGTCCAGTTCCTGCTTCTTGCGGATGAAGGCCAGCTTCTTTTCATCAGAGGCCTTGGGGCCCTTCAGTTCCTCGGCAGACTTCTTCAGGGCTTCGCCCTGCTTTTCCAGAGCGGCACGCTCTTTGCCGTACTTGCTTTCCATCTGCTTTTTGGCGGCCTGGGCAGGTTCGCTCTGGGTGGCGACAGCCTGCATGTCCACGACGCCGATCTTGGCGGCAGCAGGTTCAGCGGCATTGGCGGCAACGGCCCCCGCCATCATCAGGCAGACCGCAAGGGTCAGATACATCAGTTTGCGCATGGAAAAAACTCCCTTTGATCGAATGCTCCGCGGATCGAGGATGCCGCCAGGCAGTGATTGTGTAGGTTTTCTGGTAGCAAGAGGGAAACCTCTTGTTTACCGTTCATCACATAGCACCAGAGGCAGGGGGCGTCAAGGAATTCTGGGCCGTGCGGTTCTGCCGCACGCGGTCGCTGTAGCTCAGGATGCCCTCGGCCAGACCTTCGGCCAGGATCATGCGGTAGCGGGCGTCGAGCAGGTTGCGGGCCTCATGCGGATTGGAGCAGTAGCCCACTTCCACCAGGACGCAGGGCATGCGCGCACCCAGCAGGACGATGAAGGGAGCCGCCCGGGTGCCGTTGTCGCGCACGGTATAGCCGCGGCGCTTCAGACGGGCCAGGGACTGCTTCTGGATGTCGGTGGCCAGCCGGCGGCTCTCGTACTGGCGGGCCGTGAGCATGCCGTCGGACAGGATCTTCTGGACCTCGCCCAGGTTCCTGTCGTTGCGGGCGTTTTCCTGGCTGGCCACACGCACGGCCCGGGGATCGCGGGAGATGTCCAGGTAATAGGTCTCGAAGCCGTTGATGCCGCGGTCCTCATGGGCGTTGACGTGGATGGAGACGAACAGGTCCGCGCCTGCCTGGTTGGCTTTGCCGGTGCGGTCCCGCAGGCTCACGGCCACGTCCTTGCGCCGGCTGTAGATGACCTCCAGGCCGTTGTCCTCCAGCAGGCGGCCCAGACGCAGGGCGATGTCCAGCGTGATGTTGCGCTCGATCACGTCATTGTGGATGGTGCCCGGATCACGTCCGCCGTGCCCGGCGTCGATGAACACGCGCTGCACGGAAAGGCCCGGCTGCCCGGCCACCACATTGTTGACCCGGACGGCCTTGCCCTTGCCGGCGGAGGCATCCGCCAGACGGCTGTCCGCAGCGGCGGGGGCCATCTGCTGCCGCATGGCCGTGGCCTGGGGGCGCATGTCGCCACGGGGATATTCCTTTTCCAGACGGGCCAGCAGGCGCACGGACTCGGTGCGGTCTTTCAGTTCCTCGGCACTGATCTGCGCCGCCTGCAGCAGGGCATCGTCAGCCAGGGCGCTGCCGGGGAATTCTTCCGGCACACGCAGCAGCAGGGTACGGGCCGTGCGGTAGTCGGCGGCAAGGTGGGAACAGTCGGCCAGGGAACGGGCGCTGACTCCGGCACGGAACAGGGCCGCCGCGCTGACCGTGGCATTGGGACGGCTCTGGTAGACCTGCATGAAATCGCCCTGCAGGTTTTCCCAGGGTTCGCGCCAGCAGGAACGACGCTTGTCGGCACGCAGGAGCTCCATGGTCTTCTTGGCATTCTCATAACGCTGCAGGGCCTGGCGGGCATCGTCTGCCGGAGGGGTGTCGGATATCTGACGGGCAGGCTGCACGGAAGGCTGCGGGGCATCCTTGTCCGGGGCCAGTTCCTGCCGCAGGCGGCGGGCTTCGGCGTACATGTCGCCGCGCGGATAATCCCGGCAGAGCGTATCCAGCAGCTTCAACGCGCCCCGGGTGTCCTTGAGCCTGTCGGCCCGGATACGGGCGGCACGCAGCAGGGCATCATCGGCCAGGCGGCTGCTCTCGTGCTGCCGGGCCACTTCCTCGAAAGTCCCGGCGGCCTTGCGGGCGTCGGAGATGGCGAAGGAGCGGCGGGAAAGCTCTTCGTAGCATTCCGCGGCCTTGAACAGGGCGGCAGGACGGTTGGCCCAGGTGGTGGCGTTCTGATGGATGGCATGGAAGGACGCGGCCACTTCTTCCCAAGGGGCACGCTGCATGCCGCGTTTATTGTCCTGGCGCAAGGCATCCATGTCGTCCTTGGCGGCTTCATAGCGCTGCGCGGGGGACAGGGTGGCGCCATGGCTGATGGTATGGCAGAAGGCCGCCAGAAGGGAAAAGGCCAGGATGAATCCCAGAGGAGGCAGGATACGGGCCATCATGCCGGGGGACTGGGGACGGGGAGCGGGGGTGACTTTTTTCCTGGCCATGACACAGAACTCGCTGGATAGTGGCTGCTCCCGGGAGGGGAACTTTGCCGTAGCCTATCCTTTGCAGGTTGCGTGCCATGAAGATGTTTTTTATTAAAAAGATTGTGTTTTCAGTATATTACAAGCTCTCCGTGTAGGCCCCTCCAAGGGAGTGTCTGTTTTCCGACATAAAAAAAAGCTCCCCGAAGGGAGCTTTTTTGACGCGAAGGAGATCAGCCCGGCCTAGAAGAACTGGCCCATGCTGAATTCCAGACGGCCCTGCTCACGCTCGCCGTCGTAGTCCTTGGACAGGGGATAGCCATAGGCCAGGCGCAGGTCGCCCATGGGCGAACGCCAGCGCAGTTCCAGACCGGCGGAGTAGACGATCTTGTCGTTGAAGTCGTCGGCCATGGTCTTGTGGTCGATGTTGAAACCGGCATCGAAGAAGGGCACCAGGGCCAGGCCCATGTCCTTCTGGAAGGTCCAGATGTATTCCACGTTCAGCACGCCCATGCGGTCGCCACCGATCTGGTCGCCGCCGTACTTGTCGTCGCGGGGCGAGAGGTCGGAGTAGGAGTAACCGCGCACGGTATCCATGCCGCCCAGCCAGAAGCGTTCGAACACGGGCACACGGCTGCTGGTGTTCTGGAACACCCCGCCCACGCGGGCGCGCAGGTGGAAGGTGTTTTCGGGATTGATGGACCAGAAGCCCTGCCAGTCGGCCACGGCCTTGATGAAGTTGTCGGTACCGCCCAGGCCGCCGCCGCCGTATTCGGCCCACAGACGGGCGATGGTGCCCTTGGTGGGACGGGCGCGGTCGTCGGTGGTATCGCGCAGGATGCGGGCGGAGATGGCGCTGGTCCAGTTGGTGCCCTTGTAGTCGGAGATGTAGGGCGAAGCATCGGCATCCACGTCATAGAGGTCGTAGCGTTCCAGGCGGTAGCCGATACCCACGGACGTATATTCACCGATGGGATAGCCAAAGCGGATGGTGTCACCGATGGTTTCCTTGGTGAAGTCGTCCCAGTAGTCGTAGATGTAGTAGATGTCGTTGCCGAAGGACAGGTCGGTATCGTAGACGCGCGGGTTGGTGAAGGAGAACACGCCCGACGTGCGGCGCCAGGAGAAGAAGCCCTGCAGCTGCACCTGATAGCCGCGGCCGAAGAGGTTGCGCTCCATGATGGAGGCCGTCACGCCCACGTCATAATAGGTGGAGTAGCCGATACCGCCCATGAGGGCACCGGTGTTGTCTTCCTTGACCTTGATCTTGAGGTCCACTTCGTCAGGACGATCGGTGGGGATCAGTTCGCTGTCGATGGCGGAGAAGTAGCGCAGGCGGTTCAGGCGTTCGGCGGAACGGCGCATCTTTTCGCCTTCGTACTGGTCGCCGTCGCCCAGGCGCATCTCGCGCAGGATGACGTTGTCACGGGTCTTGGTGTTGCCGTCGACCATCAGGCGGCGGATGAAGACCTTTTCCTTCTTGTTGACCATGTAGCCCACGTCCACCATGGGCTCGTCGCCTTCCACCTTCATGACGCGGGTGTCCACCTCGGCAAAGGCGTAACCGCGGTCGGTGTAGAAGTTGGTCAGGCGCTTGCTGTCTTCCTGCATGACGGTGATGGAGAAGTAGTCGTTGTCCTTCTTCCATTCGTCCATCTCGACCACGTCCAGCATGGCCTGTTCTTCGTCGATGATGTCACCGCCGAACTTGATGTCGTGGATCTTGTAGCGGGGGCCTTCATGGACCTTGAAGGTCACATAGATGCCGTCTTCCTTGTACTGCACGTCGGGAGCGGCCACCTGGATGTCCACGAAACCCTGGTTCAGGCCGTAGGCGGCGATGGCGTTGGTATCACGCTCCAGGTGTTCTTCCTTGAGCACGCCGGTGCCCGTGAACCAGGAGAAGATGTTGCGGGGCTTGAGGGCCAGGTACTTGTCCATGTCGCCCTTGTCCAGCTGCTCCAGGCCCTCGATCTTGACTTCCTTGATGTAGAGCTTGTTGCCTTCTTCCACCTGGATGACCAGCACGGCGCCGCGGCCGCCGGAGCGGCTGTCCAGACGGTAGCTGGACCGGGCCAGGTAGTAGCCTTCCTTGCGGTAGAGTTCGTTGATCTTCTGCAGGTCGTCGGCGATGAGCTGTTCGTTGAGCACGTTGCCGGACTTGGTGCCCATGGCGGCGATCACGTCCTCGGCATCGATCTCGTGGGAACCTTCCACGATGATGTTCTCGATGCGGGGCTTTTCCGCCACGGTGAAGACCAGCACGTTGCCTTCCATGTGGGCCTGGACGTCACTGAAGTAGCCCAGTTCCCAGATGCGCTTGACTTCTTCGTTGATGTCGTTGGCGGAGGGGGTATCGCCCTTGCGGATGGAGAGGCGCATGAGGACCACTTCGGGGTCCATGACCTGCAGGCCGCGCACCTGGACGTCGGCCAGAGCACCCTTGGCGGTGCCCATGGGCACGAAGTCGGCGCGACCGATGGGATCGTTGGGTTCGGTGCGGGGAGCGCTGCTGGCAGCAGGGGCGGCGGCAGCGGCACCGGCCAGCATGCCGGAAGCCTGACCGGCCATGGCGGCGGCGCATTCATTGAGGCTCAGCAGGGAGGGGCGATCGAAGTTGGCAGGCTTGGCCTGGCCTTCGTTCACCGACACCAGCAGGGACTGCAGGGCAAAGCCTTCGCCGTTCTGCTTGAAGCTGCCGAACAGCACCAGGTCGGCGCCCGCTTTTTTGCCCAGCTCGCGGGCAGCGGCCATGTCGATGCTGCCGCCGCGGGAGGACAGCAGGCTGCGGGCCTTGTCCATGGGGATGACGGACAGACCGCGCTGCTGCATCTCCGTACCGATGATCTGCGGCACATCCCGGGCCGCATTGGGCATCTCAGGGCCGGCAGTGACCTGGAAGGGCAACACCAGCACCGTGTTTCCCGCAGCCTGCAGCGGGGCGGCTCCCCACAGGCAGGCCAGCAGGGCGAAACAGAACAGGCCCAGCCAATTACGCAAATGTTTTTTCATACAGAGTCCCCGCTCTCAGTTCCAGACTACGATTCATGGTGGCGGCCAGCTCGCGGTTGTGGGTGACAATCACGAGGGTCATGCCCAGTTCGCGATTCAGTTCGCGCATCAGGGTGCTGACCTGCTCACCAGTATTTTCGTCAAGGTTGCCCGTGGGTTCGTCAGCCAGCAGCACCCGGGGGCGCAGCAAAACGGCGCGAGCGATGGCTACCCGCTGCCGCTCCCCGCCGGACAGGGTGGAGACCTTGCTCTCCACACGGTGGGCAAGACCTACGCGTTCCAGCATGGTACGGGCATCGGGCAGCACATCGGCACGACAGGCACCGCCTATCAGGGCCGGCATGGCCACGTTTTCCAGGGCCGAGAATTCCGGCAGGAGATGATGGAACTGAAACACGAAGCCCAGCGTCCTGTTGCGGAAGCGGGCCTTTTCGTCAGGCCTCATCTCGGACATGTCCCGGCCGTCAAAAAAGATTTTTCCACTGCTTGGAGTATCAAGAGCCCCCATAAGATGCAAGAGGGTACTCTTGCCGGAGCCGGAGGTCCCCACGATGGCCAGGGACTCTCCTTCTTCCACGGAAAGGTTGATATCCTTGAATATCTCCAGGTTCTCCGGGCCGGAGAACCGCTTGCCCACATGTTCGAATTTGTAGAGCTCGGCCATGATCACTCGTAGCGCAGGGCTTCCGCGGGCTCAAGGCGTGCGGCCTGCCGCGCCGGGTACAGGGTTGCCAGGAAACAGAGCAGCATGGCGCTGGCCCCGATGATGAGCACGTCCTGCCAGGTGATGATGATGGGCAGGTGATCCAGGGTGTAGACGTTCTCGGGCAGCTTGATGAAGCGGTAACGCTTCAGCGCCCAGCCCAGGCTCAGGCCCATGCCGTAACCCAGCAGGGTGCCCACGAAACCGATGATGGTGCCCTGGAGCATGAAGATGCGGCGGATCATGGAACGGGTGGCGCCCATGGACATGAGGATGGCGATGTCGCGGGTCTTCTCCATGACCAGCATGACCAGGGAGGTCACGATGGAGAAGGAGCCGATGAGCACCACCATGGTCAGCAGGATGAACATGCCGATCTTTTCCAGCTTGAGGGCCGCGAAAAGGTTGGCGTTCATCTCCATCCAGTGGCGCACATAGAAGGGGGAGCCCAGGGTGTCCTGCACGCTCTGGGCGATGACGTCGGCCTTGTAGACGTCGTCCACCATGATCTCGATGCCGGTGAGGAAGCCGTCGGGCAGGCCGAGGATGTCGCGCGCGGCCTTGAGGTCCACGAAGGCCAGGGTGGCATCGTATTCGAACATGCCGGTCTTGAAGATGCCCACCACCTCGAAGGGGCGGATGCGCGGCGAATAGCCGGTGGCGCCCTTTTCCCCGGAGGGGGAGAGCAGGTTGACGCGGCTGCCCAGGCCGATGCCCAGACGCTTGGCCAGCTCCTCGCCGATGACGATGCCCGGCGTGCCCTCGCGTTTCAGATCGGTCACGGAGCCGCGACGGATCTCGCGCAGCATGCTCAGGACCTTGGGCGCGCTTTCGGGATCGATGCCGCGCAGCACCAGGCCTTTGACGCCGCCGGCGGCGGAGAGCATGACTTCCGTATAGATGAAGGGCGTGGCGCCGCGCACATGCTCCACGGCCTCCACGCGCCGCACCAGGTCGGGATGCTGCTGGAAGGCCGCGGGCACGTAAGACATGACGATGCCGTGGGCATTGGCGCCGATGATCTTGTCACGCATGTCGGTGGTCAGGCCGTTGTAGACGCCCAGGACCACCACCAAGGCGCCGACGCCGAGGGCGACGCCCAGGATGGACATGATGGAGATGATGTAGATGAAGGTCTGTTTGCGGCGCGAGAACAGATATCTCAGCGCCACAAACAGCTCAAAGGGCATGCGCATGCTTGTTTAGAACTCCGGACGCAGCAGCGGGAAGAGGATGACTTCGCGGATGGAGGCGGAGTCCGTCAGCAGCATGACGAGGCGGTCGATACCGATGCCTTCGCCGGCCGCCGGGGGCATGCCGTATTCCAGGGCGCGCAGGAAGTCCTCGTCCATGGCGTGGGCTTCGTCGTCGCCGGCCTCCTTCTCGCGCACCTGCTCTTCGAAGCGCAGACGCTGGTCCACGGGGTCGTTGAGCTCGGAGAAGGCGTTGGCCAGTTCACGACCGGTGATGAACAGTTCGAAACGGTCCGTCAGGTCGGGGTGCTCGTTGTTGCGGCGCGACAGGGGCGAGATCTCGGTGGGGTAGTGGTAGATGAAGTGGGGCTGGATCAGCTTCTCTTCCACATCCAGATCGAAGAGCTTGGCGTGCAGCTTGGGCAGGCTCTCGCTGTCGGTGGCCTTTTCGCCGCGGCTGCGGATGTAGTCGCGCACCTTGTTGTAGTCGTTGTAGAATTCGGGGCTGTGGCCGCCGATCTTGGTCAGCGATTCGTAGAAGGACATGCGGGTCCACTTGCCGGGGGTGAGGTCGATCTCCTGGCCCTGGTAGGTGATGACCGTGCCGCCGCAGACCTTGTTGGCCAGACGGGCGAAGAGCTCTTCGGTCAGGTCCATGAGGTCGTGGAAGTTGGCGTAGGCCCAGTAGAATTCACAGGAGGTGAATTCCGGGTTGTGGCGGGTGTCGATGCCTTCGTTACGGAAGTTGCGGTTGAGCTCGAAGACCTTTTCGAAGCCGCCCACCAGCAGACGCTTGAGGTACAGCTCGGGCGCGATGCGCATGTAGAGCTTGAGGTCCAGGGCGTTGTGGTAGGTCTCGAAGGGGCGGGCGGCGGCGCCACCGGCCACGGCCTGCATCATGGGAGTCTCCACTTCCATGAAGCCGCGCTCTTCGAGGAAGCGGCGGAACTCGCTCACGATCATGCTGCGCTTGCGGAAGATCTCGCGGGCGCGCTCGGTGACGATGAGGTCCACATAGCGCTGGCGGTAGCGGGTCTCCATGTCCTTGAGGCCGTGATACTTTTCCGGCAGGGGACGCATGGAGCGCGTGATGAGCTTGAGGTTGCGACAGGAGATGGTCAGCTCGCCCGTCTTGGTATGGAAAAGATGGCCGGACACGCCGACGATGTCGCCCACGTCCAGCTTCTTCACTACATTATAAACCTCTTCGGGCAGTTCCTCGCGGCTGGCGTAGCACTGGATGCGGCCGCTCTCGTCCATGATGTGGAAGAAGGCCACCTTGCCGAAGGAACGCAGCGAGACGATGCGGCCGGCGATGGCGAACACGTCCCCCTTGGCTTCCAGCTCTTCGGCGCTCAGGCTGCCGAAATTGTCCAGCACCCAGCTGACGGCATGTTCCTTGCGGAAATCATTGGGGAACAGCGGCACACCGGCGTCCAGCAGGTCACAGGCTTTGACGACGCGGTTTTTGATGACTTCGTTGAGCATGTCGCGCTCGGCAAAGCCCTCAAGCATGGGCATGAAATAGGCGGCGTGCTGCGACTTGGTATTCAGCTTGATCTTTTGCTTCTTAGGACTCTTTTCCCGGTTTTCCACTGCAAACTCCTGCTTCGGGCATGGCCCGGCCCTCTTTCGGGCTCAACGGTTGAATGGCTAGAGGTATGCCATTCAGGCCCCGTCGTCAAGGTTCGGGGCCGGGGGACCTCTGCGGCCCAAGGGTGCCTTTCGGCCAGGAAAATGATAAAGTAGTCATACTTGAATTTCATTGAAGCATAGTTTACCGTTTTCAAAACGTAACCCCGCAAGGACCAAACATGAAAAAATTGACCATCTCCTTTCTCGGCCGGGACTGTCCCGGCATCGTTTCCGCGGTAAGCCAGATCCTCGGGCAGACCGGCTGCAATATTATCGAGGTCACCCAGACCATCCTTTGCGGTGAGTTCGCGGCCATCTTTATCGTCCAGGCCCCTGAAAACGTGACGGAAGAATCCCTGCACACCCAGCTGGCCCTGGGCCTGGTGGATGCCAAGCTCGACCTTTCCGTGCTGGTGCGCCCGGCCGTGGAAGGCCGCTGGGAAGACTCCGTGGTCAGCCAGCCCTTCGTGGTCACGGTGGACGGCCCCGACCGCCCCGGCCTCATCGCTGCCATGAGCCGCGTCTTTGCCCGTCACGGCGTCAACATCGACAGCCTCAAGGCCGTTCTGGGCCAGGATCACAGCAATCACGCCCTGTTCGTGTTCGAGGTCAAGGTCCCCGAAAATGCGGACCTCGGCCGCCTGCGTCGCGAGCTGGCCAGCGAAGGCCAGGCCCAGGGCCTGCGCGTCAGCGTGCAGCACCGCGACATCTTCGAAGCCGTCCATCGTATCGGCTCCTTCTAGGATCCCGTCCGTCCCGGGAGCGCGGCAGGACCGCCTCCGCAAGTATCATAAGGAATATCCATGCTTTCTGAACGCGAAGTTATCAATACGCTCAACATGCTCCGCAACGAGCATCTGGACGTGCGCACCGTGACCCTGGGCGTGAGCCTGTTCGACTGTGTCAGCCACGACATCGACCTCTTCACCGGCAACGTCAAAGCCAAGCTGCACCGCTATGCCTCCCAGCTGGTCAACGTCTGCAACGAAGTGGGCGACAAGTACGGCATCCCGGTGGTCAACAAACGTATCAGCGTCAGCCCCATCGCCGTGGTGGGGGCCCCCTTCGGCCCCGACGGCATGGTGCGCGTCTGTCAGGCCCTGGACGAAGCGGCCAAGGAAGCCGGCGTCGACTTCCTGGGCGGTTTCTCCGCCCTGGTGGAAAAAGGTTTCGCCAACGGTGACCGCGCCCTCATCGAGGCCCTGCCCGAAGCCCTGGCCACCACGGACCGCATCTGCTCCTCCATCAACGTGGCCTCTTCCCGCTCCGGCATCAATATGGACGCCGTGGCCCTGATGGGCGAACAGATCCTCAAGGTGGCCCAGGCCACGGCCGACCGCGGCGGCCTTGGCTGCGCCAAGCTGGTGGTCTTCGCCAACATCCCGCAGGACGTGCCCTTCATGGCCGGTGCCTACCTGGGCGTGGGCGAGCCCGACGTGGTCATCAACGTGGGCGTCTCCGGCCCCGGCGTGGTCAAGAAGGCCATCGACCGCGCCCTGGAGCACAGCCGTAACGGCGGCAAGCCCATGACCCTGCTGGACGTGGCCGAAGTCATCAAGCGCACGGCCTACAAGGTGACCCGCGTGGGCGAGATGATCGGTAACGAAGTGGCCCAGCGTCTGGGCCTGCCCTTCGGCGTGGCCGACCTTTCCCTGGCCCCCACCCCGGCCGTGGGCGACAGCGTGGGCGAGATCTTCCAGAGCGTGGGCCTGTCCAGCATCGGTGCGCCCGGCACCACGGCCGTGCTGGCCATGCTCAATGATGCCGTGAAGAAGGGCGGCGCCTTCGCCTCCTCTTCGGTGGGCGGCCTGTCCGGCGCCTTCATCCCCGTTTCCGAAGACTCCAGCATCGAGGCGGCCGCCACCTCCGGCCTGCTGAGCCTGGAAAAGCTGGAAGCCATGACCAGCGTCTGCTCCGTGGGCCTGGACATGATCGCCATCCCCGGCGACACCCCGGCCAGCACCATTTCCGGCCTCATCGCCGACGAAATGGCCATCGGCATGATCAACCACAAGACCACGGCCGTGCGCGTCATCCCCGTGCCCGGCAAGGGCGTGGGCGAAGAGGTGAGCTTCGGCGGCCTGCTGGGCAAGGCGGCCATCATTCCCGTGCCCAAGGGCGATGCCAGCGCCTTCATCGGTCTGGGCGGCCGCATCCCGGCTCCCATCCACAGCCTGAAGAACTAGCCGGCAGCTAACGACAATACGGAAAGGACGGGATATTTTCCCGTCCTTTTTGTTTTGGGAAAGAAGGCATCCGCCATTCCCCAACGTTCGGGCCGTTGATACGGACAGACGGCGGGCGAGTGCGGCAAATCGTCCGGGGGCCTCTCTCTTTTTATGGGGGGCCGGCAACTGGATGCCTGGACACGCACAGGACGATAGCCGCCTGTTCTCATGCAGGCGGTTTTGCTTTTTGCTGAGCTGTGGCATCAGAAGGGCAGGGACGATGGCCGGAAGCGGCCGGACAGACAGGGGAGGGCATCGATGCCGGAAGGGAATTTTTTCCACTACGATCAGGCGGCTGTGGATCATCTGGCCCGCAAGGACAAAAAACTGGCAGCGGCCATGCAGGCCATCGGCCCGGTGCGCCGGGAGGTCATGCCGGATCTTTTCCAGGCCCTGATGCATGCCATCACGGGCCAGCAGATCAGCATGGCGGCCCAGCGTACGGTCTGGGGACGCTTGTGCGGCCTGCTGGGCGAGGTCACGCCGCAAGCCCTGCTGGCCCAGCCGCAGACGGCCTTGCAGGCGCTGGGGCTTTCCGCGCGCAAGGTGGACTACATGCGCGGCATCGCCCGGCAGGTGGTGGACGGGGAACTGGATCTGCCGGGCATGGCCGCTCTGGAGGACGCCGAAGTCTGCCGCCGTCTTGCCGCCCTGCGCGGCATCGGCGTCTGGACGGCCGAGATGCTGCTGCTTTTTTCCCTGCAGCGGCCCGACATCCTGAGCTATGACGATCTGGCCATCCGGCGCGGCCTGCGCATGCTCTACCGCCACAAAGAGATGCCGCGCGAGCGCTTCGAGCGGTACCGCAGGCGCTTCTCGCCTTATGGTTCGCTGGCCTCGCTGTATCTGTGGGCCATCGCCGGCGGGGCATTGCCGGAGCTGGACGATCCGGCGGAACGCAAAAAGGGGAGATCCCGCCCTGCCGCGAGCCTCAAAAGCACGGTGACGAAAGACTGAGCGACCCCTTCCCTTTCCATGACAAGTTGCCCGCGTGCACCGCTTCTTTCCCACGTTGGGCGACCGGCCGTGCTCCTGCCAGTCCATGAAGATAGGTGCCATGAAGAGAGGCGCATGGTGGGGCGCATCTTGCCGCGCCTGCCGGTTCTCCGGAACGTTGCACAAAAAAAGGCCCTGCGGTGTGTTCCACAGGGCCTTTGCGTACGAGAAAAAGCCTACTTGAGGGCAGCGGCACCGGCCTTGGCCACGTTGGTGTCCTCGGCCACGCTACCACCGCTGACGCCGATGGCGCCCACGATGACGTTGTCGCGGATCAGCAGCTCACCGCCGCCGAAGATCACCAGACCGCCGTTGGTGGCTTCGATGCCGAACAGTTCCTGACCGGGCTGGGAAGCGGCGCCCAGCGTGGAGGTGGGCATGTTGAAGTAGCGGGCCGTGACGGCCTTCTTGGTGGAAACGTCGATGCTGCCGATGAAGGCGCCGTCCTGACGCACGAAGGCCTTCAGGTTGCCGCCCGCATCCACGATGGCGATATTCATGGGCACGCCCTGGGCTTTGGCCTTGACCAGAGCCGCATCGAGCACCTTCTGGGCTTCGGCCAGGGTCAGGTCGCCGGGGAGCTGGGTCGCGGGGGCCTTGGTCTTGGCCTGGGCCAGACCGGCGCAGAGAACGAGAGCCAGAACGAGAGGAACGATACGCTTCAGCATACAGGACTCCTTTTGCCCGCAAGGGCTGTTTTCTCCTGCTCTAGCACTCCGCCGGGGCATGGGCAAGCGGTAACTATTTTTTTCATATGATGGTTGGGCAACCAATCATCGCCGCGCCGCAGCTCGTACGTCCGCTCCCTGTCCGCATCAGGGCCAAAACAAAAAAGCCGGAGCGCATGGCTGCCGGCCTGGTATCGAAACGGGACGGGAGGATCAGGCCCCAAGCAGATAGGGAGAGATAAAAAAGCGCCAGATCAGGGTGGCCAGCAGCAGGGAGAGCGAGATCCAGAGGAAGCGACGCACGGCTTCGGTACCGACCTTGATGGCCAGACGGCTGCCCAGCCAGTTGCCCGCGATGTTGGCGGCCATCATGGGCAGGCCAACGCTCCAGATGACGGCGCCGTTCCAGATGAAGAGGAACATGGCGCCGAGGTTGGAGGCAAAATTCATGACCTTGGACGTGGCCGAGGCTTCGAGGAGGCTAATGCGCAGGACCCAGTGCAGGGCCAGGATCAGGAAGCTGCCGGTGCCGGGACCGAAAAAGCCGTCATAGATGCCCACGATAAGGAAGCAGAGCGGCGCCAGTATCCAGTAACGGCGACCGGAGGTGAGCGGCGGATTTTTCTGCTCCTTCTTGGGCATGAGGGTGGCCAGCATGGCGAAGGGCAGCAGGAGCACCAGCACCTTGCCCAGCAGATCGGGCGAGATGTAGAGGGCCAGCTCGGTGCCGATACCTGCCCCTACCAGCGAAAAGCCCACGCCCAGCAGGGCCAGCCGCCAGAGGATGAGGTTGCTGCGGGCGAAGTTGAGCATGGCCACGCCGGTGCCCAGGCAGCAGCCCACCTTGTTGGTGCCCAGGGCCAGCTGGGGCGGCAGGCCGGAAAGCAGCAGGGCGGGGATGGTGATGAGGCCGCCGCCGCCCGCGATGGAATCGATGAAGCCCGCCACGAAGGCGGCGCAGGTACAGAAAAGGATGATAGCCGTGCTGACCATGCTACCATTCCTTGAAGATGACGTAGGCGGCCAGCACGATGAGGGCGAAACCCAGGATGTGGTTCCAGCGCAGGGTCTCGTGCAGGTAGAAGACGGAGAAGAGCGAGAAGACCGTCAGGGAGATGACCTCCTGGATGGTCTTCAGCTCCGCCGCATTGAAGTAGCCGTAACCGATGCGGTTGGCCGGGACCTGCAGCACGTACTCGAAAAAGGCGATGCACCAGCTGATGAAGATGACCATGGGCAGGGCCATGCTCTTGTGCTTCAGGTGACCGTACCAGGCGAAGGTCATGAAGACATTGGAGAGCACCAGCAGGCCGACTGTGGCGACCGGGACGGGGATCTGCATGACAGGCTCCTTGGAGCAGATAAAGAAAAAACGCCCATGTTTCCACAGGCGTTGAAATTTCTGGAGCCCTTGACCAGGATTGAACTGGTGACCTCATCCTTACCAAGGATGCACTCTACCGACTGAGCTACAAGGGCGGTCCTATATGTCCGGGTTTCCCCAAAAAAACGCCCATGTTTCCACAGGCGTCGTGTTGTTTGCTGGAGCCCTTGACCAGGATTGAACTGGTGACCTCATCCTTACCAAGGATGCACTCTACCGACTGAGCTACAAGGGCGTGCTCAACGAAGAAGACTTCTACGGAAAAACTCCCTCGGGGTCAAGCGATTTTTTCATTTTTTGCCGAGAAAAATTTTCAAGCCAATAACATATTGGAATATAACGATTAAATTGTAGAACTTTGAGCGGGCAAGCCGGGCATAGGGGCTTGCAACGTCCGGCCGGCAGCGCGGGCGGCAGTTTTGGGAAAAAATCTCGGTGCCTGCGTGACAAGCGATGGTGGCAGAGGGCATGGACGTAGCCTCTGGTGACCACACCATCTGCCGTATGCGGCCGGGCGGCATCGGCGCAGGCGGACACACGGGAGCCATGCAGGGAAAGGAGCATACGGAGATCCCGCTGACCCATCATTGGCAAGAGGGCTTTTACGCAGGATGAGGGGGCAGACAGCCTTTGCGTGAACGGCCTTTTAAGGACTGTCAGTGCACTGCCCGTGGCGGGGCAAAGTGGAAAGGCCGGGGAAGAAGGAAAGGAGACGCCCACAAAAGAGCGAATCAAGACTGGGGCCCGCAGGTCGCACCTTTCGGGCAGGCCACGGACCCAGATAAAAGTTTTAGGGGGGATGGGGGTGCAGGGGGAAGGGAGACCCTTTTTTAAAAGGGGCCCCTTCCCCTGCCAAAAGAATTCCCTAACGCTGTTCCAGCAGACGCATGATGCCCCGGAAGAGGGCGCGGCGGGCGTGGGGCGGACGCCGGTCGTCTTCCTTGCGGGCTTCGGCCAGCAGTTTTTCCAGCTCCGGGCGTCCCGCGGCTTCGGCATCGGGCCAGGGGAAGGCCGCCAGAAGATCCTCCATGTCCGCCTCGGCAGCGGAGAGCAGCTTTTCCCGCCACTGTTCGGCCAGGTGCAGACGGGCGGCATCGGCCTGCTGGCCGTTCTTGCGGGCCTCGATGGCTTCGGCCAGCGGCCCGGCGTCCACCTCGCGCATGAGGCGGCCTATGAACTGCAGCTGACGGCGCTTGCCTTCACGGTTGCTGATGCGGGCATACAGGCGCAGGGCCTCCAGCAGATCGGGCGTCAGGGGCAGCCTGTCCAGTTCGTTGACGGGCAGCTTGGTCAGCTCGGCGCCCAGATCCTGCAGGGCCGAGCTCTGGCGCTTTTTGGCCGAGCGGCTGAGCTGTTCGGGGGCTTCCTGCCCGTTGGTCTCCACATCCCACTGATACTGTTTCTTGCGCGGCATCTTAGAGCACCACTCCCAGGATGACGCCCACCAGCACCAGCGGCGAGATGATGCCGTTGAGGGTGAAGAAGACCATGTTCACGCGGCTGAGGTCCTGCGGACGCATCAGATGATGTTCCCAGAACAGGATGGCGGACACACCGGCCCAGAGCACGTACCAGGGCCAGGCCAGTCCGGCGGCGATACCGGTCAGGAACAGGAAGATGGACGTGACGGCATGGGAGAAACCGGCAATGGCCAGCGCGGTGTCCGGGCCGTAGACCGAGGGCACGGAGCAAAGGCGGAAGGCCACGTCGAAATCATAGTCCTGGAAGGAATAGTAGATGTCGAAGGCGCCCACCCAGAAGGTCACGGCAAAGAAGAGCATGATGGGCCCCATGGCCAGGCCCTCGGGGTTCACGGCCAGGGCCCCGGCCAGCGGCGCCAGGCCAAGGGTGGCCCCCAGCCAGAAGTGGCAGACGGCCGAGAAACGCTTGGTCAGGCTGTAGACGGCGGCAAAGATCAGGGCAGGCACCGAGAGGATGAGACAGACCGTGTTGATGGCCGCACAGGCCAGCACGAAGATGGCCGCCATGACCAGGGAGAATATCCAGGCCTGGCGCACGCTGATCTCGCCGGTGACCAGATGGCGGTTGGCGGTGCGGGGGTTCTCGCGGTCAAAGGGCAGGTCGAAGATACGGTTGATGCCCATGGCGAAGGAACGCACGCCCACCATGGCGATGGTCAGCAGGACGAGCTTGTCCCACGGCGGCATGCCGCCGGCGGCCATGACCGAACCGGCCCAGGCATAGGGCAGGGCGAAGATGGAGTGCTCGATGCGGATCATGCGGCAGAAGGAGACGAAGCCGCGGACGGAAAAACGTCCGCACAGCGCCCCCGGCCGGCAGGAAGGCAGGGAAAAACGGGGAAGAGTGAATTTGGGCAGTTTCATCAGGGATTAACCTCCACAGTCGGCGGGATCGCCGTGCAACTTGTCCAGCGCATGGGGCAGGGCGGGCAGGACAGCTTCCAGATTCTCCACGACAGCTTTGCGGCTGCCGGGCAGGTTGATGATGATGCTTTGTCCCAGCACGCCGGCCACAGCGCGGGAGATGGCCGCATGGGGCGTCTTGGCCAGGCTGGCCTGCATCATGGCCATGCTGAAGCCGGGCAGGGGATAGTCCAGCACCGCGGACGTGACCTGCGGCGAGATGTCGCGCGGGCCCACGCCCGTACCGCCGCTGGTGCAGATGACGTCATAGCCCTGGTTCAGGGCCAGGTCCACCAGCAGGGCGCGCAGCTGCACCGCATCATCGGGCAGCAGGAAGCCCTGGCTGTGGCACAGGGGCAGGGTATCGGCCACCAGGGCGGCCATGGCCGGGCCGCTGGTATCGTCGCGCATGCCCTGGGAGCCCTTGTCCGAAAGGGTCACCCAGGCCAGGGCACGGCCCGTGCGCCGCGTCTCGAGGCTGATCTCGCCCACGGGCAGGTCCACCAGAGCGCGGGTCATCAGGCATTGCAGGGCGTGGCCGCCGTCATCGGCGGGCAGCCAGCAGCGGCCCGTGACGCGCAGCAGTTCCACATCGTTCGCATCATACAGGCCGGTGCCCACAGGGATGAAGGGGCACTGGCGCACCAGCGGGGACGCCAGACGATGGCTGGGCATCCCTGCGACCCGGGCCACGGACAGGGGCATGAGGCCCCCGGCGGAACAGGCTCGCAAGGCAACAGAAAGTTTCATGCATCCTCCACAAACTGCCGGGACGGCAGATAACGGCCGCTATTGTAGCGGCAAGCACAATAAGTTACAAGGACGGCAGCCGCGGCCCGTTCCCGGTGCCCGGCAAGATCAGAAAAGGAGTTTTCATGTCCACCACCCGCAGCCAGGACCAGACGCAGCACCTGCATGTGCTGGGGACCGGCAAGATGCCCGAATTGCAGGGCGGCCCCAGTACGGCGCTGCTGGAATCCTTCCCCAACCGTTACCCCCAGCGTCCCTACGTCATCAGCATCGCCTTCCCCGAGTTCACGTCCCTGTGCCCGGTGACGGGGCAGCCGGACATGGGCACCATCACCGTGGAGTACATCCCGGACCAGCTGTGCGTGGAATCCAAGAGCTTCAAGCTCTACATGTTCGCCTTCCGCAACCATCAGTCCTTCATGGAGACCATCACCAACACGGTGCTGGAAGACCTGTGGACCGTGCTCGAACCCTGCTGGTGCCGCGTCAAGGGCCTGTTCGTGCCCCGTGGCGGTACGCGCATCCATGTCTTTGCCGAGCAGTTCAAGGACATGCCCGAGGAAAAGGACGCCGCCGTCCGGGCCGCTGTCCAGGCCTGGCGTACGGAAAGCGATCCGCACAGACCGTAACGCAGCTCCCTCCGGCAGGGCGCCTTTTCCTGCCGGAGGCTTTTTTCGATGTGCCGCGTGCCCGGTCCCGGTCCCAGCCGGCACCGGGACGTCTTTTTATTAAGGATATGCCCATGAGCCTTTCGCACGGCAATGCTCCCCGTCCTTCAGGCGGTGCCCGTATGGCCCGCACGGCCGGGATGCTGGCGTTGTTCACCCTGCTTTCCCGCCTGCTGGGACTGGTGCGCGACATGGGCATGGCCTGGATGGTGGGCTGCGGGCCGGTGGCCGATGCCCTGGTGGCGGCCCTGCGGCTGCCGCATCTGCTGCGCCGCCTGCTGGGCGAAGGCTCTTTGTCCATGACGCTCACGGCCTGGCTGGTGCGGCACGATGTGGCGCAAGGCCAGGGGGATCCGCTGCCCGCTCTGGCCTCCGGCCTGTTCCGGCGCCTCGTGCTGGTGCTGGGCGGCCTTGTCCTGCTGGGCATGCTGGCAGCGCCGCAATTGCTGGCCTTTCTGGCGCCCGCGCTTTCTCCTGAAGCCTTGGCGGAGGGCAGCAGCCTGCTCCGCCTTTGCCTGCCCTATGTTTTGCTGGCGGGGATGGCGGCCCTGGGCATGGCGGTGTTGCACTGCCGCGAAGTCTTCTGGCTGCCCGCGCTTTCGCCCGTCATCTTCAATGTGGTGGTCATCAGTGCCATGCTGGCGGGCTGGCTGGCGGGAGGCACAGAGGCTGTCCCGGCGGCACTGGCCGCGGGCATGAGCGCCGGGGGCCTGGCCCAGTGGCTGGCCCAATGGGGCTATGCCCGTCATGTATTCCCGGCGACCGCCATGGAGCGTCCGGCCGCCGCGCCCTCCGGCCGTGAGCTGTGGGGCTGCCTGGGGCGCTTGCCCCTGGGCCTGCTGGGGGCCGCCGCGCCGCAGCTGGTGATGCTGGCGGCCATGGGGCTGGCGGTGGGCAGCCAGATCGCGGGCCTGTACTATGCCGAGCGCCTGCTGGAGCTGCCGCTGGGCCTGATCGGTGCCTGCCTCGGCATGGCCAGTTTGCCGCGTTTGAGCCGTCTGGCCGGAGAAAAAGATTTTGCCGCCTTCCGGCGGGACATGGCCCTGGCCTTGCGCTGGGCCACGCTCTTGTCCCTGCCTGCGGCGGCGGGGCTGTGGGCCGTGGGCCCCTGCCTTGTGGACGTTTTGCTGCATCACGGGGAATTCGATGCCACGGGGGTGCGGCAGGTGACCCTGGCCCTTTGGGCGTACCTGCCCTGCTTGCCCGCCTGCGCGGTGAGCCGCTGCCTGCTGGCGGGCTGCAACGCCCTGGGCGACGTGCGACTGACGGCCTTGTCCTCGCTGCTTGCCGTTGTTTTTACGCTTGCAGGCGGGGCGTGGCTGTTACATAGTATGGCAAGGGACATATATTTTTGTTTGCCGGCTGCGGCGGCCAGTGCGGCCCTGTGGGGACAGACCGTCTGGCTGTGGCGGGGGCTGTGTCGACGTTTGCGGCCTTTGCTGCCCGCGCCGGCGCTTCTGGACGGCATGGCCTGTCTGCGGCATGTGCTGGCCGCGGGCGCGGCAGCCGCAGGTGCCCTGATCGTCCTGCGCCTGTGCGGCATGGTCTGCCCGTTGCAGGAGCTGCTGTCCGTCGTGCCGGTCCTGTTGCCCGGGCTTCCCGCCATGGCGGGCCTGGCTCTGTCCATCGGGGCCGGATGTTGTGCCTGGGGGAGCGCCCTCGTTCTGCTTGGGGACGCCGATACGCGTATGCTGGCACATAAGCTGCGCACAAAATTGCAAGGAGATTCCCGCTCGTGAAGCGGTCAGTTCTTATTTTCCTGACCAGATACCGCCGCTGGGTGGCCCTGGCCTGCTGGCTTTTGGCCATATTGCTCTTTCTGGCGCAGGCAGCGTGGAACATCATGGCTGAACGCGATGCCGCACAGAACCGTCTGCAGAACGAGGCAGGCCGGGTGGCCAGCCGTTTCACCCATCTGCTGGGACTGCACGGGGAACTCACCGCCGTTTCCACGGACGCCCTGGTGACGGGGCTCATGGAAGATCAGCGCCTGTACGCCGTGACGGTGCAGGTGGGGGACAGTCTTTTTTCCGGCCAGCGCCGCAATGAGCACTGGGAGGCCGTGCCCTGGGACGGCGAGATCACGGAGAACACCGTGCAGGGCATGAGCCCGCTGCGCCGGGAAGGGCAGCCCGTGGGCACGGTGGAGGTCTATCTTGCCCGCCGCCTGGTGCAGGAAGGGGCGGACAAGGTCATGCAGCGCGAGACCTGGCGCTTCATCATCAATACGCTGCTGCTCAGCGTCTTTCTGGCGGCGCTGTACTGGCACTGGGGCGATCTGAGGCGCCTGCATTCTTTGGGGCTGCAGCTTTTGCGCAAGCAGGGAGATCCGGAGCCGGAAAAATCCGACGACCGGAAGTGGCGGCCCGTCTCCGGTGAGGATGTCGCCGCCCCCGAGGACGCTCTGCCGGTGGATGCCATCCGCGGCAGGCATTTCCAGCAGGGGAACCCCGCAAGCTGGCATATGACCGCGGCCCTGTTCCGCCAGACCTTTGCCCATGCGCCCATGCTCATGATGCGCCTGTATGCGGAAGATGAGCTGGAAGGGCTGTGCCATCTGGGGCGGATGCTGCTTGCCGCAGCGCCCTGCCTGGGGGCTGTGCGCCTTGAGGACAGCGCCCGCGAGATGCTCGATGCGCTGGAGGATCCCGGCTGTGAGGCGCGTGCGCTGGCCGTGGAGACCTGTGCGGCTGATCTTGAAGAAGTTTTGCAGGCCCTGAGCGGGGCCGCAGTGAAATAAGGAGAGACTATGGGCTTTTTTTCCGCAGTAAAAAAGTTTTTTGGTGGGGGCACCGAGGAAACGAAAGAAACGCAGGCCGCGGCAGTCGAGAAGGAAGCGGCCGCAACGTCTGTTGCCCCGGAGGAGCCTGCCGCTGATACCGGAAGCGCCGTAGCGGAGCCGGAAAGCACGCCGGAACCGGAGAGCGTCCCGGCGGCTGAAGAAGTCGTTGCCCCTGCTGAAGACGCATCTGCGGACGAGGCCCCGGAAGACGAGGCCGCCCCCGTTGCCGGGGATGTCGAACAGGTGGCGCCGGAAGCTGAAGCCGTGGTCGCGGATGAGCCTGTGGTGGAAGTGCCCGCCGCTGAAAGCGATGGCCCTGCCGCCGGAGCCGCAGAGGAGGGCGGGAGCGTCGAGGCTGCCGTGACGGTGGCGCCTGCTGACCAGTCTGCGGCGTCCGAAGCTCCGGCAGAAGCCGAAAGCACCGTGGCGGAAGGGGAGCCTGTGACGGAAGCTGAGGTGCCGACGCTTCTGGATGAGTCCTCCGTGGAGGCCGAAAGCGAACCGGTCGCCGAAGCGGAAGAAGCCCCGGCTGCTGTGGTGGAAGATGAAATTCCTTCGGTCGTGGAGCCCGTGGCGGAAGCGGCTGCCGAGGCTGCGGCGCCGGAAGAAGCTTCCGGTGATGCCGCTGCAGAAGCGGGTGCCCCCGAACAGGATGGCGTCAGTTCGGAAGCGATTGCTTCGGAAGCTGAGGCTGCGGAAGCCGAAGTTGTCGAGATGTGCGAAGAGCCGGCCGGCGCTGATGCGGCTCCCGTGGATGCTGTGGAAGAATCCCCTGCCGAAGAGGAAGAGGCCCCTGCCGAAGCGGAAGCTGTGGCTGCCGAGGCTGAGACCGTTGTGGAGACTGCCCAGGAAGCGGAAGAAGAACCGCTGCCTGAGGCCGTGACCGGGGCCGATGCCGCCGAGATGGCTGATGCGGCCGGGGACGATACGACCACTGTGACCCCTGTTGAAGCCGACGAAGCTGCCGCTGAAGAAGCTGCCGAAGCCGGAACGGATGTTGTGGAAGAGGATGCTGCCCGCGACGAGGTCCGCGAAGAAGCGGAAGAAAAGTCCGAAGCGGCTGCACCCCGTCGCAGCTGGTGGCAGCGCATCTTCGGCAGTGATGAAGATACGGCCCGGCCGGAAGCCGCTGCCCCTGCTGGCGAGGCTGAGGAAACGCCTGTTGCGGTGGAGCAGGAGGCGGACGAAGACGTCCATTCTGAAACTGCCGTAGCGGAAGCAGATACGGATGAACGTGTCGCGGCTGCCGCTGAAAGCACGGAACAGGAACCTCCGGCCGAGGTGGAAGAAGACACGGAGAGCGCTGCTACGCCGGACCAGGACGAGCCCGTCGCTGAGGTCGTGGCCGATGCGGCCCTTGCCGCCACTGCCGTTGCTGCGGCGGCTGCCACGGCCGAGCGTCCCACCGCGCCCGCGCTGGAGACCTGCGGTCTCGATCCCGCTCTGGCCCAGTCCATGATCCTGCGTCTGCGCGAGGCCGAACCGCGCCTCTCCGTCTGGCTGGGCATCGTGCTGGAAGGTGTGGAAGAAGCCGGGGACGAACTCTGGAAGCGTCTGCGCTTCCTGCTGCGTTCGCTGGATGCGCCCGCCGCCGAAGTGGACGCCTTCGTGGATGATTTCCGTGGCTGGCTGGAGCGTATGGAATATGTGCAGCTGGACGAATTCCGCTCCGAGTTGCAGTATCGCCTGACCCTGGCCCTGGACATGGAGGACGAGGAAGACGAGCGCAGCCGCCTGTTCCTCAAGATCAGCGAAGGCCTGAGCCGTACCCGCGAGCAGTTCTCCCGCCGTCTGGACAGCCTGTTCAGCAGCCACGGCGAACTCAACGAAAGTTTCTGGGAAGAACTGGAAGAGCTCTTCATCATGGCCGACCTGGGCTACGAACCTTCGCTGGAGCTGGTGGAGCGTCTGCGTGAACGGGCCCGCAAGGAGAACGTGACCCGCGTGGAAGACGTACGCGGCCTGCTCATGGCCGAAGTGGACGAGATCTTCCGTCTGCCGCGTCGCATCAGCGCCGTGAACCCGCCCGAAGTGGTGCTCTTCATCGGCGTCAACGGCGTGGGCAAGACCACCACCATCGCCAAGCTGGCCCATCGTGCCCGCATGCAGGGCAAAAAGGTCATGATCGCCGCGGCCGACACCTTCCGTGCGGCGGCCATCGAGCAGCTGCAGGTCTGGGCCGAGCGCGTGGGCGCGCTCTTCCATGCCCGCCCCGCCGGTTCCGATCCGGCCTCCGTGGCCTACGAAGCCATGGATCGCGCCCTGGCCGAAAAGGTGGACATCCTCTTTGTGGATACCGCCGGCCGCCTGCAGACCAAGGTCAACCTTATGGAAGAGCTGACCAAGATCCGTCAGGTGCTGGGCAAGAAGCATGAAGGTGCGCCGCACCGCTGCATCCTGGTCATCGACGCCACCACCGGCCAGAACGCCCTTTCGCAGGCCAAGCTCTTCAAGGAAGCCGCCGGTGTGGACGAGCTCATCCTCACCAAGCTGGACGGTACGGCCAAGGGCGGTGTGGCCATCGCCGTGGCCATGCAGGAAAAGCTGCCCATCACCTATGTGGGCCTGGGCGAAAAGCTCGAAGACCTGCGGCCCTTCAACGGTGCCGACTATGCCCGCGCCCTGCTGGGCGACCTGGATCAGGGCAAGTAGCGCTGACTTTAGTATGATGTAGACGAGAGGGGAGGGGGCTTTTCCTGCTGGGGAAAGTCCCCTCCCGCTTTTTTGGGAAAAAACGCTGTACCGGGCTGTGGATCTCGCCCGCTATCCTGGGCAGCCTCACATCCTGCTCCAGGATCTTGCGGGAGGAAGGCCTCCAACAATCGAAGCAAAGCTTTTTCGTCACGCTGTTTGCCTCTGCGGCAGGGGCGCTTGGGGCAGCCCCCGATCCGTGATGTCGCTGGGGATTTTTTTTGCTTCATGGAGCCACAGGTCGTGTGTTTTTTGCTTCGGCCTGTGAAAAAGTCCCCATTCCGGCGGATGGCAAGATATATTTTATGACATGCCTCCTTTATCCGCGTCTGAGCTCCGCTTTTTTCTTGTCGGAACGGGAAAATCAGCAATAGCGCGAAAAAAAATCCCTCTCGCAGTGAAAAAAACTTGACGCATCGCCCCATTCCCGATAGAAGGAACCTCGCCTTGAGCAACAAGGCTGTTCCCTGGACGGCAGGGAAGGGCAGATTGAGTCTGTCCTGATGCACCCAAAGCGGTCGCTCCGCGGCGGGTTTTGACATGTGCAGGCGTTACCAGATGCCGAGACAATGTCGAGCCGTTCCAGCCCACACAGCGGATCCCACCTGGCGATCAGGTGACCCCGGGCTGTAAAGGTAAGGGGGGGATGTTCCCCCATTTGGTGACCCTGCGGGACCACCCTCGTCACTGCTTCAGTCAGTGACAGGCCTGGGCTACGCCGGGAAGCATCACACGGATGATGCAGGCACGCTCAGGCGTCCGTACCTTCCGATATATCTGATTCCTTCAGATTCTGTGATGTGCGCTGCTTCAAGCGCTTCTCTTCCCCAAGTTGTTGCCCAGTCTCCCCAACGGGTGAGGCCGACCTTCGGGCCCGTGGTTTTTGGCCCGCGCAAAGCTGTTAAGAAACCTGCGCCGAACCCAACCGGCCAGGATTTTTCAAACGGAGTAGGCAACAATGACGACAGTTAGCAGTGATCGCATTCGGATCAAGCTCAAAGCCTACGATTACCGCATCCTGGACAAGGCTGTTGCGGAAATCGTGGATACGGCGCGCAATACCGGTGCCGGTGTGGCCGGGCCCATCCCGCTGCCCACCAATATTCATAAGTACACCATTCAGCGTTCCGTGCATGTGAACAAGAAGTCCCGTGAGCAGTTCGAAATGCGCATCCACAAGCGGCTTATGGACATCCTTGAACCCACGCAGCAGACCGTTGACGCCCTCGGCAAGCTTTCCCTGCCCGCTGGCGTGGACGTTGAAATCAAGCTCTAGTGAGAGGCAGTCATGGCTGAGAAAATGGGAATTTTGGGTCGTAAACTTGGTATGACCCGCATTTTTGCCGGTGACGGCGCCGCTGTGCCCGTCACGGTGATTCAGGCCGGGCCCTGCCCCGTCACCCAGGTGAAGACCGTTGAAACCGACGGTTACAACGCTCTGCAGATCGCGCTGACCGAAGACAAGGAAAAGCACGTCAGCAAGGCCATGAAGGGCCACTTCGCCAAGGCCGGCACCGGCCTGTACCGCGAACTGCGTGAAATCCGCCTGGAAAACGCCCCTGAAATGGAACCCGGTCAGGAACTGACCGTGGAAATGTTTGCTACCGGCGACAAGGTCAAAGTGACCGCCAAGAGCATCGGTAAGGGCTACCAGGGCCGTATGCGCCGTTGGAACTTCGCCGGTTCCAAGGATACGCACGGTTGCGAAAAAGTGCACCGTAACAACGGCTCCATCGGTAACAACACCTTCCCCGGCCACGTGTTCAAGGGCCGTAAGATGGCTGGCCATTGGGGCAACGAAACCGTGACGGAAATGGGCCTTGTGATCGTTGACGTTCGTCCCGCCGACAACGTCATCCTGGTCAAGGGTTCCGTGCCCGGCCCCAAGAACGGGCTGGTGCTGATCCGCAAGCAGTAGAGGAAGCACAACAATGGCTACCGTGAAAGTTTATGACCAGAACAAGCAGGAATGCGGCGAACTGACGCTTTCCGCCGACGTGTTTGAAGTTGAGGCTCGTCCCGAGATCCTCAACCTCGTGGTGCGTGCCCAGATGGCCGCCAAGCGCGCCGGTACCCACATGGCCAAGACCCGCGCCTTCGTTTCCGGCGGCGGCGTGAAGCCCTGGAAGCAGAAGGACACCGGTCGCGCCCGTTCCGGCTCCAATCGTTCGCCCGTGTGGCGTGGCGGCGCCATCGTGTTTGGCCCCCAGCCCCGCGATTACAGCTTCAAGGTCAACAGCAAGGTGCGCGCCCTGGCCATGAAGATGGCTCTGTCGAGCCGTCTGGCCGCCGAAAACCTGCTGGTGGTCAAGGGCATCGAACTGCCCGAAGCCAAGACCAAGCATTTTGCCAAAGTGGCCGGTACTCTGGGCCTGAACAAGGCTCTCATCGTGACCGCCGAGGAAAGCGAAGCCCTGACCCGCTCCGCCCGCAACATCCCCGGCATCACGCTGACCACGCCTGATCGTCTGAGCGTGCTGGAGATCCTCCGCCACAAGCAGCTGGTCCTGCTGGAAGGCGCCGTGGCGCCCGTGCAGGCCCGCTTTGAAAAATAAGAGGGGCAACTCATGGAATTCACCCAGGTTCTTATCAAGCCCCTGCTGACGGAAAAGACCACCCTGCTGAAGGATGAGTCCCGTCAGGTGGCTTTCTATGTTCATCCCGGCGCCAACAAGCTTGAAATCAAGCAGGCCGTGGAAAAGGCTTTTGATGTGAAAGTTGAAGCGGTCAACGTGGTTCGCAAGGCTCCCTCCAATCGGGAACGCCAGGGTCGCGTGGTGGGCCGTAAGCCCGGCTGGAAGAAGGCCTATGTGACCTTGTGCCAGGGCGATAAAATCGAGTTCTTCGAGGGAGTGTAAAATGGCTGTCCGTAAGCTGAAACCGACCTCCGCCGGGCGTCGTTTCCAGACGGTTTCCGACTTTGCGGAAATCACCCGGACGACCCCTGAGAAGTCGCTCACCGTGGGCCTGACCAAGAAGGCCGGCCGCAACAACCGTGGCCGCGTGACCAGCCGTCGTCGTGGCGGCGGTGTGAAGCGCCTGTACCGCATCATCGACTTCAAGCGTAACAAGTTCGGCATCGCCGCCAAGGTTGCGCACATCGAATACGACCCCAACCGTACCGCCCGTATCGCCCTGCTCCACTACGTGGACGGCGAAAAGCGCTACATCATCGCTCCTGTGGGTCTGAAGCAGGGCGACGTGGTGCTGGCCGGTGAAGGTGCCGACATCAAGCCCGGCAACGCCATGCAGATGTCCCGCATCCCGGTGGGTACCGTGATCCACAACGTCGAGCTGTACCCCGGCAAGGGTGGCCAGCTCTGCCGCGCCGCTGGCACCTACGCCCAGCTCGTGGCCAAGGAAGGCAAGTACGCCCTGCTGCGTCTGCCCTCCGGCGAAGTGCGCAAGGTGCTGGCTTCCTGCGTGGCCACTGTGGGCCAGGTGGGCAACATCCAGCACGAAAACATCTCCTTGGGCAAGGCCGGCCGCAACCGCTGGCTGGGTCGCCGTCCTCAGGTCCGCGGTGTGGCCATGAACCCCATCGACCATCCCCTGGGCGGTGGCGAAGGCCGCAGCTCCGGTGGTCGTCATCCCGTGTCGCCCTGGGGTATGCCTGCCAAGGGCTTCAAGACCCGCGACAAGAACAAGGCTTCTTCGCGCCTTATCATTAAGCGCCGCGGCCAGAAGTAGGAGTAGCAGATGCCCAGATCTTTGAAGAAAGGGCCGTTCATCGACGGCCACCTGATGAAGAAGGTTGACGCTGCGGTGGCCTCCAATGACCATCGCGTGGTGAAGACCTGGTCGCGCCGCTCGACCATCCTGCCCGAAATGGTGGGTCTGACCTTTGCGGTGCACAATGGCAAAAAGTTTGTGCCGGTGTTCGTGACCGAAAACATGGTGGGTCACAAGCTGGGCGAATTCTCGCCCACCCGTACCTTCCACGGCCACGCCGCTGACAAGAAGGCCAAGGCCGGCAAGAAGTAGGGTAGAGATATGGAATCCAAAGCTATCGCGAAATTCCAGCGCGTGTCGCCCCGCAAGACCCGCCTTGTGGCCAAGAACGTGCAGGGCAAGGGTGTGGAAGAAGCCATGAACATTCTGCGCTTCACCCCCAACAAGCCCGCCGGCGTGCTGCTGAATGTGCTCAAGAGCGCCGTGGCCAATGCCTCCCAGCTGGGTGGCGTGAACGTGGACGCCATGGTCATCAAGGAAGTCATCGTGAACGAAGGCCCCACCTGGAAGCGCTTCATGCCCCGCGCCCAGGGCCGTGCCACCAAGATTCACAAGCGTACCAGCCACGTTACCGTTATACTCGCAGAAGGGCAGGAATAGGCTATGGGTCAGAAAGTTCATCCGTTTGGCTTCCGGCTGGGGTACAACAAGAACTGGCAGTCCCGCTGGTTCAGCAAGAAGGACTACCCTGCCTTTGTGTTTGAAGACAGCAAGATTCGCGCCTATGTGAAGAAGCTCCTGTATCATGCGGGGCTGGCCAAGATCGAAATCGAACGCGCCGGTGGCAAGATCCGTCTGATTCTGTCCACTGCCCGTCCCGGTATCGTCATCGGCCGCAAGGGCGTGGAAATCGAAAAGCTGCGCGGCGACCTCCGCCAGAAGTTTGGCCGTGAGTTCTCGCTGGAAGTGAATGAAATCCGTCGTCCCGAAGTGGAAGCCCAGCTCGTGGCCGAAAACATCGCCCAGCAGCTGGAACGCCGCGTGGCCTTCCGTCGCGCCATGAAGCGCACGGTGTCCATGGCCCGCAAGTTCGGTGGCGAAGGCATCAAGGTGACCTGCTCCGGTCGTCTGGCGGGCGCTGAAATCGCCCGTACCGAATGGTACCGTGACGGTCGCGTGCCGTTGCAGACCCTGCGCGCCGACATCGACTACGGTTTTGCCGAAGCGCACACCACCTACGGCATCATCGGTGTCAAGGTGTGGATCTACAAGGGTGAAATCCTTGACAAAGAGGTTGATCAGTAATGCTCGCGCCTAAGAAAGTTAAATTCCGTAAATGGCAGAAGGGCCGCCTGCGTGGCCTGGCTAGCCGCGGCGCCTCCATCGCCTTTGGCGATATTGGCCTGAAGGCCGTGCAGCACGGTCAGTTGTCCAGCCAGCAGATTGAAGCCGCCCGTATCGCCATGATGCGTCACATCAAGCGTGGCGGTAAGGTCTGGATCCGCGTGTTCCCCGACCGCCCCGTGACCGCCAAGCCTCTTGAAACCCGTCAGGGTTCCGGTAAGGGTGCTCCGGTGGGCTGGTGCGCTCCGGTCAAGCCCGGCCGCGTGCTGTACGAAATCAAGGGCGTCAGCCTTGACCTGGCTCGCGAGGCTCTGACCCGCGCCGCCCACAAGCTGCCCGTGAAGACCATCATCGTGGTGAGGGAGGGCCTGTAGTATGGCTGCCAAGAAGAACGAAAAAGCCGCCATGGCCACTGCCGCCGAGCTGCGCGACATGAGCGTCGAAGAGCTGCGTGCCAAGCTGGCCGAACAGCGCGAAGAACTCATGACGGCCCGTTTCAAGCATGCCACCGCGCAGCTTGAAAAGACTTCCGAGCTCAAGGCCATGCGCCGTCAGGTGGCTCGCATTTCCACCGTTTTGACTGAAAAGGAATAGAGGGGCTGAACCATGCAAGCTCTGGAAAATCGCAAGGGCAGAACCCTCACCGGTATCGTTGTCAGCGACAAGAACGACAAGACCATCGTCGTGCGCGTTGAAACGCTGGTGAAGCATCCTCTGCTCAAGAAGTATGTGAGGCGCCGCAAAAAGTTCACGGCTCATGATCCCATGAACGAATGCGGCATGGGCGATAAGGTTAAAATCGTGGAGTTCCGCCCCATGTCGCGCAACAAGCGCTGGCATCTGGTCTCCATCATCGAAAAGGCTGTGTAGGGTAGAACCATGATCCAGGTAGAATCGACTCTTCAGGTGGCCGACAACAGCGGCGCCAAAAAGGTGGCCTGCATCAAGGTGCTCGGTGGTTCCCACCGCCGTTACGCTTCCGTGGGCGACATCATCGTCGTGTCCGTCAAGGAAGCCATGCCCCACAGCAAGGTCAAGAAAGGCGACGTCATGAAGGCCGTTATCGTGCGCACTGCCAAGGAAGTGCGTCGCATGGACGGCTCCTACATCAAGTTCGACGGCAACGCCGCTGTCCTGCTCTCCAACCAGGGCGAACCCGTGGGTACCCGTATCTTCGGACCCGTCGCTCGTGAGCTGCGCGCCGCCAACTTCATGAAGATCATTTCTCTTGCCCCCGAAGTGCTGTAGGAGATGACTATGAAAACGTATCGCATCCGCAAGGACGACAAGGTGATGGTCATCACCGGCAAGGACGCGGGCAAGATCGGCAAGGTGCTCAAGGTTCTTCCCAAGAAGGACCGCGTGCTGGTGGAAAAGGTGAACGTGGCCAAGCGCCACATGCGCCCCAACCCCTATGCCCAGCAGCCCGGTGGCATCGTGGAAAAGGAAATGCCCATCCACGTGTCCAACGTGATGGTGGTGTGCTCCGCTTGCGCCAAGCCGACCAAGGTGGGCTACAAGTACATTGAGTCCGAAGGCAAGCAGAAAAAAGTGCGCTTCTGCAAGAAGTGCAACGAAGTTATGGAATAAGGTGATACGATGACACGCCTTGAAAAGATTTATAGAGAGAAAGTGGTTCCGGTACTGCAGAAGGAGTTCAACTACTCCTCCTCCATGCAACTGCCCGGCATCGAGAAGATCTCTCTGAACATCGGTCTCGGCGCCGCCAGCCAGAACAACAAGCTGATGGAAGAAGCCGTGGCGGAACTGACCGCCATCGCCGGACAGAAGGCCGTGGTTACCCGCGCCAAGAAGTCCATCGCTTCCTTCAAGCTGCGTGAAGGCATGCCCATCGGGGCTCGCGTCACCCTGCGCAAGGATCGTATGTGGGACTTCCTGGACAAGCTGATGAACTTTGCCCTGCCCCGCGTGCGTGACTTCCGCGGTATCCCGGACCGTGGTTTTGATGGTCGCGGCAACTTTACCCTGGGCATCAAGGAACACACCATCTTCCCCGAAATGGAAGCTGACCGTGTGGAAAACCCCAAGGGCATGAACATCACCATTGTCACCTCGGCGACCACGGACAAGGAAGGCAAGTTCCTTCTGGACCAGCTGGGCATGCCGTTCCGCAAGTAGGAGTAGAGCTATGTCCCGTACCGCTCTTGAAGTGAAGGCTTCCCGTAAGCCCAAGTTCAGCTCCCGCGCCTACAATCGTTGCCCCATCTGCGGGCGTCCCCGGGCCTTCATGCGCCAGTTCGGCATCTGCCGTATCTGCTTCCGCAACATGGCCCTGCGCGGCGAACTGCCCGGTGTGCGTAAATCCAGCTGGTAATCCGCATCCCGGACTGATCTGAAAGATGGAGGGACTCCGAAAGGGGTCCCTCTTTCCGTTTCCGGAGAAGGGCAGGGGGGAGGGGGCTGTGCCCCGGCGCTTCCTGCATCCGGCGGGCGGCCCCGGGCAGGAAGGTCCCTTGTGCGCATCCGGGGGCGCAGTCTTACATGGTTTCCGGCTTCCGGGGAGGGACGTATCCTCTTTCGAGATACGTTCTGCACCCGGCCGGTCTCCTTCCTTTTGCAAATTTTGCTTGCTTCCCGATGGCAGATGGGCTATCTGCCCCTGCGCGCCGTACGCCGTACCCTGCCGGAAAGTCCGGTGGAGCCGGCCATGCGGCGCGGGTCGCACCGGAGACGGGCGGGACTCCTGCAGTGGAGCAGCCCCGTTTTCATTCATGGTGCGGCGATCCGGTGCCTGGTCCCTCGCATGCAGGCCGGGATGCCCCGGCAGGACCGGCGCCGGCATGACTCGGGAACGCCCTGGAAAGAGCGGATTTTCAGGCCGTGAGCAAAAAAAACATTGCCTTTTGCTCCGGCTTGGGATATGGACTTTCGATTGTGTGCGGGAAGTGGCGGCATGGGGCCGCTAACCCCTCACGAAACCAACCTTAGGAGCTATCGATGTTGACAGATCCTATTGCGGATATGCTGACCCGTATCCGCAACGCACATTTGGCCCTGCACAAGGAAGTGAATGTGCCGCGCTCGAAGATGAAAGAAGCCTTAGCCGCCATCCTCAAGCAGGAAGGTTACGTCGAAGACGTGGCTATCGACGACCGCAACATTACCATCACGCTGAAGTACCAGAAGGGCAAGGCCGTCATCTCCGGCCTGAAGCGCGTCAGCACCCCCGGTCGCCGCGTGTATGTGGGCGCTCACCAGATCCCCAAGGTGCAGAACGGCCTCGGCATTTGCATTCTGTCCACGTCCAGCGGTGTGCTGGACGGCATGACCGCCCATGAAAAGAAGGTGGGCGGCGAACTTCTGTGTGAAATCTGGTAGGGGTGCACCATGTCTCGTATCGGCAAACAGCCCATTACCGTTCCCGCTGGCGTTGAAGTCAAGATCGGAACGGATGTTGTGGAAGTGAAGGGCCCCAAGGGTACGCTGCATACCCCTGTGTGCAGCCTGCTGAATTATGACCTCACCGACGGTGTGCTGACCCTGACCCGCGTGGAAGACGACCGTCACAGCCGTGCCCAGCACGGTCTGCGCCGCACCCTGCTCGCCAACTGCATCGAAGGCGTGACCAAGGGCTTCTCCAAGTCCCTGGAAGTGATCGGCGTGGGCTACCGCGTTGCCGTCAAGGGCAACCTGGTGGAACTGTCCGTGGGCTTCTCCCACCCCGTGTTGGTGGAACTGCCCGAAGGCATCCAGGCCAAGGCCGAAGGTCAGATCCTGACCATCAGCGGCGCCGACAAGGAACTGGTGGGCGAAATGGCCGCCAAGATCCGTCGCATCCGCAAGCCCGAACCCTACAAGGGCAAGGGTATCAAGTATACCACCGAGATCATCCGCCGCAAGGTCGGTAAGTCCGGCGGCAAGAAGTAGGTAGGGATTGCGTCATGAAGCTTACCAAGAATGAATCCCGTCAGCGCCGCAAGGTCCGCATTCGTAAAAAGGTGCAGGGTACCGCCGAACGTCCCCGTCTGGTGGTGTACCGCTCCAACATGCACATCTACGCCCAGATCGTGAACGATCAGGAAGGCGCCACCCTGGTCGCCGCCTCTACCCTCAGCCTGGCCAAGACCGAAGCCGGTATGCATTGCAACCTGGCCGGCGCCGAGAAGGTGGGCATGGAAATCGCCCGTCTTGCCAAGGAAAAGAACATCACCCAGGTGGTGTTTGATCGCAACGGGTACCTTTATCACGGTCGCGTGAAAGCCGTGGCCGACGGCGCCCGCGAAGGCGGCCTGGAGTTCTAATATGCGTCAGGAAAATACCGAAACCAAACAGAACGAATTGGGCGAAATCGAAAAGATCGTCTCCCTGAACCGCGTGGCCAAGGTGGTCAAGGGCGGTCGCCGTTTCAGCTTCAGCGCCCTTGTGGTGGTGGGCGACGGCAAGGGTGGCGTGGGCTACGGCCTGGGCAAGGCCCAGGAAGTGCCCGAAGCCCTGCGCAAGGCCACTGAACGCGCTCGCAAGAACCGCGTGCAGATTCCTCTGGTGGAAGGCACCCTGCCTTACGAAGTGCTGGGCCGCTTCGGCGCTGGTCGCGTCATGCTGAAGCCCGCCTCCGAAGGTACCGGTATCATCGCCGGTGGTGCCGTGCGTGCCGTCATGGAAGCCGTGGGCGTGCGTGACGTCCTGGCCAAGGCCATCGGCACCAACAACCCCCATAACGTGCTGCGTGCCACCATGCAGGGCCTGATCTCCCTGCGCAGCGCTGACGAAGTGTCCGAGCTGCGTGGCAAGAAGCTCGAAGCCCCGAGGAAGTAAGTCATGGCTGAAATTACGGTCAAACTCGTGCGTTCTCGCATCGGCACCACGCCGGCCCAGCGCAAGCTGCTGGACTCCCTTGGCCTCAAGCGTCGCGAACAGGTCAAGTCGTTCAAGGACACCCCGGCCATCCGGGGCATCATCGCCAAAGTTTCGCACCTTGTGGCCCTGGTGGACTAGTCCACGGCCGCAGGAGGAGTATATATCATGCAACTGCACAATCTCTTTCCCTTCCCGGAAGAGCGCAAAAACCGCCGTCGTGTGGGCCGTGGTTCCGGTTCCGGCCTGGGCTGCACCGCTGGCAAGGGTAACAAGGGTCAGAACGCCCGTGCCGGCGGCGGTGTGCGTCCCGGTTTCGAAGGCGGCCAGATGCCCCTGCAGCGTCGTCTTCCCAAGCACGGCTTCAAGAACTTCCCCTTCAAGGTGACCTACGACGTGATCAATCTGGACCGTCTGCAGGAAGCCTTTGAAGGCAAGAGCGAGATCACCCTGGACGACATCTACGCCCGCGGCTTGGCCCGTCTGGGCGCGCCCGTGAAAGTGCTTTCCCGCGGCGAAGTGAAGTCGGCCATCAAGGTGGAAGCTCACAAGTTCAGCCAGGCCGCTGCGGAAAAGATCCGCAACGCCGGCGGCGAAGCCACCGAACTTGAAGCTGCACAAGCGGCTGAGTAATTATGCGCCATGCCGGTAACGGCAGGCGGATGTCTTTGACCCCGCGCCGGAATGGGCGCGGGGTAAAGACGCTCCCGCGCATATGCGTCCCTTACAGCGTAAAAGGTAACGAGTGATTCATGGCATCAGCATCGGTTAATCCCCTCGGACAATCTTCTCTGGCCAAGCGCCTGGGCTGGACCTTCCTCCTTCTGTGCTGCTACAGAATCGGTGTGCATGTGCCCATCCCCGGTGTGGATGCCGCGGCCCTGGCCGCGTACTTCAAAAGCCTGTCGGGAACGTTGTTCGACATGTTCGACATGTTCTCCGGTGGCGGCCTGTCCAACGTGTCCGTCTTCGCTCTGGGTGTCATGCCCTACATCTCGGCGTCCATCATCATGCAGCTTTTGCAGGTGGTGAGCCCCGACATCAAGCGCATGGCCAAGGAAGAAGGCCAGGCCGGACGCCGCAAGATAACCCAGTACACCCGTTACCTGACCGTGCTGATCACCCTGGTGCAGGGCCTGTTCATCTCCATCGGGCTCGAATCCATGACCAGCCCCGACGGCACGCCCATCGTGCTCAATGCGGGCTGGCATTTCCGCATGGTGACCATGGCCACCTTCACGGCCGGTTCCATGCTCGTCATGTGGCTGGGTGAGCAGATCACTGAACGCGGTATCGGCAACGGCATCTCCCTGATCATCTTCTGCGGTATCGTGGTGGGCATCCCGCGCGGCATCATGCAGTCCATGGACCTCATCAAGTCCGGCAGCATGAGCATCTTCCTCGCGGTCATCATCGTGCTGCTCATGGCCGCCGTGCTGACGGCCATCGTGTTCGTGGAGCGTGCCCAGCGCCGTATCCCCATCAGCTATGCCAAGCGCCAGATCGGACGCAAGATGTTTGGCGGCCAGAACACGCACCTGCCCCTGCGCGTCAATACGGCGGGCGTCATCCCGCCCATTTTCGCCTCGTCGCTGCTGCTGTTCCCGGCCACGGTGGGCCAGTTCTCCACCAATGAATACGTCAGGATGGTCACGGACTTCTTTGCTCCGCACGGCGTCCTGTACAATGTGCTCTATGTTGTCCTGATCTTCTTCTTCTGCTACTTCTACACGGCCATCATCATCGACCCGAAGGATATGGCCGAGAACCTGAAGAAGAACGGTGGCTTCGTCCCCGGCATCCGTCCCGGCGAACGCACCCAGGAATACATCGACACCGTACTCTCGCGTCTGACCCTGAGCGGCGCGGTGTACATCTCGGCCATTTCCCTGCTGCCCATGCTCATGATCGCCAAGTTCAACGTGCCGTTCTACTTCGGTGGTACCAGCCTGCTGATCCTTGTCGGCGTGGCCATGGACTTCATGAATCAGGTCGAGTCCCACATGATCTCAACCCAGTACCAGGGGTTGATGAACAAGGCGGCCCGCAAGGGCGGCCGCATGTAATTCTGGCAAAGAGAGCTGGAAAGTCATGAAGAAGTATCAAGGCGCATTCATCAAAAATGAGCGGGAGATCGCTTGCCTGCGCGAGGCCAACCGTATGGTGGCCAACATCCTGGATGCCATCGGCGACATCGTGAAGCCGGGCGAAACGACCATGCGCTTTGAAGAACTGGCGCGCGATATGTGCGCCGATTATAAAGTGAAACCGGCCTTTTTGGGCTATTACGGCTACCCCTACGCCACATGCTGCTCGGTCAACGAGCAGGTGGTCCACGGTTTCCCCTCCCCGCGGCTGCTTGAGGAAGGGGATATCGTCAGCGTCGACATGGGCGTGGTCTTTGAAGGTTTTGTGGGCGACGCTGCGCGTACCTTCCCTGTGGGTAAGGTGAGCGAGGAAGCCTGCAAGCTCATGCGCGTCACGGAGGAGAGCCTCTATGTCGGCATCGAGCAGGCGCGTGCCGGTAACGATGTCTATGCCATCGGTATGGCCGTGCAGAACTATGTGGAAGCCGCCGGTTTCAATGTCGTGCGTCAGTATGTGGGCCACGGAGTTGGCGCCAAGATGCACGAAAAGCCGGAAGTCCCCAACTATCACCCCGGTGGCCGCGGGCTGACCCTGCGTAACGGCATGGTCATCGCCATTGAGCCCATGGTCACCGCCGGCAGCTACGAGGTGGACGTTCTGGAAGACAAATGGACTGCTGTGACACGCGACCGCCGCCTGGCTGCGCATTTTGAACACAGTGTAGCCATTACGCCGGACGGGCCCCGGATCCTGAGCATTTCGGACCGCGGCCTGAACCGGACGACAATTGGTTGTTGACAGAGCAGGTAAAGATGGATAAAGGTTTCTGTTCCCGCTGCTAATGAGCGGTGAGCAGCCGTATTGACCGGGTTTGTGTTGTGCTTCCGGCAGCGGCAAACCTTGGTCACGCAAAGCCGGATGGCTTTGCCACTCATTGGAGACGAATCATGAAAGTCAGACCTTCCGTCAAAAAAATATGCCCCAAGTGCAAGGTGATCCGGCGCAAGGGTGTTCTTCGAGTTATCTGCGAAAACCCCCGGCACAAGCAGCGCCAGGGCTAGGGCAGGAGACGTACTGTGGCGAGAATTGCAGGTGTTGATTTGCCTCGTGGCAAACGTGTGGACATTGCGCTCACCTATATCTATGGCATCGGCCGTGCTACGGCCCTGCAGATCCTGAGCACCACCGGTGTGAACTGGGAGCGCAACATTGATGATCTTTCCGCCGACGAAGTGAACGAGATCCGTAAGGAACTCGAACAGAACTACAAGGTGGAAGGCGACCTCCGTCGCGAGATCTCTACCAATATCAAGCGCCTCATGGACATCGGCTGCTTCCGTGGCCTGCGTCACCGTCGCGGCCTGCCCGTGCACGGTCAGCGCACCCACACCAATGCGCGTACCCGCAAGGGTCCCCGTCGCGGTGTGGTGGGCAAGAAGAAGTAGGGCGCATTCCTTTTCACGCGAATTTAGCCAGATTGAGGTAATATCATGGCCAGACCCAAGAAAGTGGTCAAGAAAAGAGAAAAGAAGAACGTGCCCGTGGGCATTGCCCACATCCAGGCTTCGTTCAACAATACCATCATCACCTTTACGGACACTCGCGGCAACGCCATCAGCTGGGCCTCTTCCGGCCAGAGCGGTTTCAAGGGTTCCCGCAAGTCCACCCCCTTCGCTGCCCAGGTTGCTGCCGAAACTGCCGCCCGCAAGGCTCAGGACAACGGCATGCGCACCGTGGGTGTGTATGTGAAGGGCCCCGGCTCCGGTCGTGAAGCCGCCATGCGCGCCATTGCCGCTGTTGGCTTCCGGGTTGCTTTCATCCGCGACGTTACGCCCATCCCCCACAATGGTTGCCGGCCGCCTAAGCGCCGTCGCGTGTAGTTGGCTGCCCGAGAGGCAGTGGTAATCAACGCAAGAGGATTCTTCAAATGGCCAAATATACTGAAGCCAAATGCCGCATTTGCCGTCGCGAGGGCTGCAAGCTCTTCCTGAAGGGCGACCGCTGCTTTACCGACAAGTGCGCTTATGATCGCCGTCCCTACGCTCCTGGCCAGCACGGCCGTGCGCGTAAGAAAGTCAGCGAATACGCTGTCCAGCTGCGCGAGAAGCAGAAGACCCGCCGCAGCTACGGTATCCTGGAAAAGCAGTTCCGCGGATACTTCGAAAAGGCTGAAATGCAGAAGGGCGTCACCGGTACCAACCTGCTGGTGATCCTGGAACGCCGCCTGGACAACGTGGTGTACCGTCTCGGTTTCGCCAACTCCCGTAACCAGGCCCGTCAGCTGGTGCGTCACGGCATCTTCACCCTCAATGGCCACAAGGTGACCATCCCCTCGCTGCAGGTGCGCGTGGGCGATACCATCGAAGTGCCCGAAAAGAACCGCAAGATCCCCGTTCTGGCCGAAGCCCAGGAAGTCATCGCCCGCCGCGGTTGCCCCGCCTGGCTGGAAGCCGACGGCGCCGCTTTCAAGGGCACCGTGAAGGCTCTGCCGCAGCGTGACGACATCCAGTTCCCGGTCAATGAACAGCTGATCGTTGAACTTTACTCGAAATAAGCGGGGGCTTCATGCTTATCAAACAGGGCGAACGCCTTATCAATGCGCGCAACTGGAACGAGCTCGTCAAGCCCGACCAGATCCTGCGCGACGAAGACACGGCCAGCAGCACGCACGGCAAGTTTGTTTGCGAACCGCTGGAGAGAGGTTACGGCACCACCATCGGCAATGCCATGCGTCGTGTGCTGCTTGCCTCCCTGCAGGGTGCTGCCTTTGTGTCTGTGAAGATTACCGGCGTGCAGCATGAGTTCACCACCATCCACGGCGTCCTCGAAGACGTGACCGACGTGGTGCTGAACATCAAGCAGGTGCGTCTGCGCATGGACACGGACGAACCGCAGCGCCTGACGCTTCGCGTTGACAGCAAAGGGCCTGTTACGGCCGCCCAGATTCAGGCCAATCAGCATGTGACCGTGCTCAATCCTGAACAGCACATCGCCACCCTCACCGAGGACGTGGTGCTGGAGATGGAATTTGAAGTGCGCATGGGCAAGGGCTATGTGCCTGCCGACATGCACGAAGGTCTGGCCGATGAAATCGGTTTGATTAAGCTGGACTCCTCCTTCTCGCCGGTTCGCAAGGTCGCCTACGCTGTGGAGCAGGCTCGTGTGGGTCAGATGACCAACTACGACCGCCTGATCCTCGAAGTGTGGACCGACGGCTCGCTGACCCCTGAAGATGCCATCGCGTACAGCGCCAAGATCATCAAGGATCAGATCTCGGTGTTCATCAACTTCGATGAACGCGTGTCCGGTGACATGCGTCACGGCAGCAGCGACAGCGGCGAGACCAACGAGCATCTCTTCAAGAGCATCGACGATCTCGAGCTTTCGGTGCGCGCCACCAACTGCCTGCGCAGTGCCAACATCGCGCTGGTGGGCGAACTGGTGCAGCGTTCCGAGGCTGAAATGCTCAAAACCAAGAACTTCGGCCGTAAATCTCTGGACGAGATCAAGGAAGTCCTGCACGACATGGGCCTTGATTTCGGCATGAAGGTTGACGGTTTCGAAAAGAAATATCAGGACTGGAAAAGGAAGCAGCAAAATGAGGCATAGCAATTCCGGCAAAAAACTTTCGCGGACGCCTGCGCACCGTAAGGCCCTGTTGCACAATCTCGCCAAGGCGCTGCTTATCCACGGCCGCATCCGCACCACCGAAGTGAAAGCCAAGGAACTCCGCGGCGTTGTCGAGCCGCTGATCTCCCTGGCCAAGCGCAACGACCTGCACGCCCGCCGTCTGGCTTACCGCGTGCTGTGCGACTACGCTCTGGTTAAGCGCCTGTTTGACGAAATTGGTCCCCAGTTCGCCGGTGTGCCTGGTGGTTACACCCGCGTGATGAAGCTGGCCATGCCCCGCAAGGGCGATAACGCTCCCATGGCCATCATCGAACTGACCCGCCTGCCCGAAGCCAAGACGGAAGCTCCCGCCAAGGCTGAAAGCGCCGAGTAGTTCCGATGACCGTGTCCGGTTCCGGCCGGACGAGGGAAAAGGATACAAGGGCCCCCGCAAGGGGGCCTTTTTGTGTTTTGGGGAGTAGCCTGGCAGGGGAGGAGGACGTCCTCCTGCAGGGGGCTTGCTGCCCTTCGGGGGCCCTCCTTTCCGTATGCATGCCGGTAGCCCGGCCGATATATGCGGCAAGACGAGGGGATTCCCATCCCTTTCGGTGCCTCCGTACGGCCGTGCATCAGCCCGGAGCCTGCATCTCCTACGCGCTGTCCGGAAAGTTTGGCGCTCCACGACAACACAGCCTGTGCACCCACATGCCTGTACTGACCGACAGCCCCTATCCCTTTTTTACATACGCTGCAGGGTTCCCGTTCCCTTGTCCTTCTTGGTTCTCACGCCGGAGGCAGCCGGCAGATCCATAGAGCGGGGCAGCCTGGTGGAGTATCTCTCTTCCTCATGTCTTTCTGGGTTCTTTATGAGCGCGTTTTGAGGAGAGTGGGGGAGTTTGAGGGGGCGAGGGGAAGCTTTTTGGCGCAAGGAAAAGTTCCCCTCGCCCCCTCAATACTATCAAGCAGCCATCCACTGACCTTTGTCGTCCCCTCTCTGTCATGACTTGCCAGCAGGGGGGCTTTCATGGCATGGACGGCCTGTGCCTGTGCGGCATCCTTTCATTTTTCAACAAAGCGAGGTTCATCATGAAGTTGCTGGAAAAGGCCCGGGCCGCCGGCTGAGCGGCAAAAATGGCTCCAGGGGCCCTGGAGCAGCTTTTGCGGGGCCTCGCGCCCCGTGGATCGTCGGATCTGGAGCAGCGCGTCATCGCCGGGCGTGCCCGCAACGAGGATGCCGTGGTCGTGCGCATGCCGGCGGGCAAGGCCATCGTGCAGACCGTGGACATCCTGGCGCCCATCGTCAACGATGCCTTCTGGTTCGGCCGCATCGCGGCCTGCAATGCCCTGTCGGATGTCTACGCACTGGGCGGGCAGCCCTGGTGTGCCATGAACGTGGCTTTTTTCCCCACCTGCCTGACCGAGAACGACCCGGAGAACATCCTGGCCAATATCCTGCGCGGCGGCATGGATGCCCTGGAAGAAGCCGGGGCCGTGCTGGCCGGCGGGCATACGGTGCAGGATGACGAACTCAAGTACGGCATGGCCGTGACCGGCATCATCGATCCCGATCATGTGGCCGCCAATGACAAGCTGCGGCCGGGCCTGCGTCTGCTGCTGACCAAGCCGCTGGGCACGGGCATCCTGGCTACAGGCGTCAAGGCGCGCTGGGACGATCATGAGGAAAGCGAAGCGCTGCTGCAGCGCTGGTGCGGACGTCTCAACCGTATCCCCGGGGAGGCCATCGCCCACTTCCGCATCCCGGCCGCCACGGACATCACCGGTTTTGGCCTGGGCGGGCATCTGCTGGAGATGGCGCAGGCCTCGGGCGTCTGCGTATCATTGCAGACGGAAGCCCTGCCGCTGCTGCCCCACGCTCTGGAGTATGCCCGCATGGGCCTCATCCCGGCGGGCAGCCATCTCAACCGCACCCACTGCGCTCCTGCCGTGGACGTGGCGTCTTCGGTGGATGAGGCAGTGGAAAGCATCGTATTCGATGCCCAGACCTCGGGCGGTATCGTGCTGGCCGTGCCGGGTGAAGAGCTGGCCACGGTGCGTGACTGGCTGGAGGCCAGGGGCGAGATGGCCGTGGAGATCGGTGAAGTGCTGGAGGCGCGTCCCGACGGCAAGCGGCTGCTGCTGCGCTAGCGGGGGAGGGGAGATCCGGGGAGAAGACTCTCCCTTTCTCATTTCCCAAGCTCTCTCTTTCCTCCACGCCTCCCATCCTCTCCGCATGTATTGCAGTGGGAGGAAAGTGTCCCGGAAGAGAGGCCTCCCGGCAGTTCGCCAGGCGGCAAGATCGGGCCCCTCCGGGACTGTTGCCGTTTCCCTTTTTTCCTGCTGTCCGGTACTGAGGGGAGGGCTGGCCGAGGCTTGCGGGAAAGTGGTGTCTGTGGTATAAAAGTTATCTTTGCGAGAGTGGCGGAATTGGTAGACGCACTGGACTTAGAATCCAGCGGTTTATCCATACGGGTTCAAGTCCCGTCTCTCGCACCATCACAGTTATATCAACACCTTATACAAGACCAAGGCCCATTGGAGCATGGTTGTTATACCTCTCAGGTTAAGCAACCATCTGCAACCAATGGGCCTCTTGTTATACAAGGTGTAAACACCATCTCATACCACAGGCTTCGTCTGACAGTCTTCTCCAATTCTATTCTTCCACTTAGTGCAACCTAATCCCCAAGAAGGGTGGCTGCATGGCGTAAGTCAGAGGGAGAGAAGTGTGCGTAACGAGCTGTGGTTGTTATGCTCGTGTGCCCCATCCACTCTTTGATGATAGGCATGGACACCCCCGCCTGTGACAAGCGGGTGGCGCATGTGTGGCGGAGCATATGGGGAACGAACTGCGGGTCATCGTCCATCCCCATGTGGTAGCGGAGGATGTCCCACGGGCGTCGCAGCCAGTCATTGCTGCCCATGGGGAACAGCCTCCCCGTCCCGCCACAGGCCTGCATCCTGCGCTCGATGATGGGGCGTATCCGGCCCACGATGGGGACCGTGCGGGGGTGGTGGTTCTTGGTCTTCCATGCCGTCAGGGTGCCCCGTTCGAGGTCGATGTCCCGGCATTCGAGACGCCACAGTTCCCCGCAGCGGAAGCCCGTATAGAGCAGGCAAAGGATGGCATCCCGCACGTCCTGCGTGGCCGTGGCTTCGAGGATGGTGAGCATCCGGGCCTCTTCCTCCGGGGAGAGGAAGCGGATGCGATGCTCTGCCTCCCGGCGCTTGGGCATCTTGGGCATCTTCTCCAGCTTGCCCCGCTCGAAGGCCGTCCGCAGGATGCGGGACAGACAGGACAGCTTGCGGTTCACCGTGCCGCCGCTGTTGCCCCGCTCGTTGAGCAGGTGGGCCACGAAGCGGTCGATGTCATCCAGCGTGATGTCCTGCACCGGCGTGTCGGCCCCGAAAAAACCCAGCACTGCCTTGCTGTTGATGAGCATGGTCTTGTATGCGGACTTGCCGGCCCAGACCACCTGCATGGTGCGCTCTGTGGCCTGCTCCAACGTCCAATCATCCCGGCTGGTATCATCGCCGGCCCCGGCGCTGTTCGACGTGGCAGAGGCCGCATTGCGGAGCGCCTCGCGGGCAAGGAGGGCAGCCTCCAGCGTGGCGGCGGTCTTGGTACGGCGCTTGCCGCCCACGGTCACGTCCACGATGTAGCCGGAGCGATGAGGACGGATGCCCCTGGGCAGGGTGATGGTGTCTTTCTTCTTGGCTGCCATGTGCTTACATCCCCTCCGTGGTGTCGTCCCCGAAGAGGTCCTGCTCATTGCCGGTCAGGATTCCCATCAGCTCCAGCCCGTCCATGCCGTAGAAGGCTTCCCAGTCATTGATGATGTCCGCTGTGGTCTGCATGGTGATGCTCTTGTAGGTGGGGTGCATATCTGTTCTTCCTTATATCGTTGGCTACATGTGGATGAGGACCCAGATGAGAAGGGCCTGCCCGCCGTAGAGGAGACAGGCCCCGATGAAGAGGCGCATGGTCTCTGGTCTCCCTTGGAAAAGAGAAAGCCGCCCATCCGGTTAGGGACAGGCGGCCAAGGTGTGGGGTGGATATTCGGTTTTAGTGTGTGCGGAACACATACCCGGAATCGGACATGTAATAGTCAGTCATAAACAGGTCACGGGCGAAGGCATCATAATCGAAGTATTTGCACAGGAAGTCAGGAGCATCCGCAAGCATCCCGGTAGCATCTATCAGTTTTTCCGCGAACTTCCGTTTACTGCCATACTGGCCGACATAAGCCTCTTCAAAATCCTTCTTGAAGGGGTCGTCAAAATGGTTATCCCCCGACCATTCAGCATAGTCGTGGATGGCGTCGGGTGAATAACCTTTCTCTAGCAGGCTAGTCAGCGTTTCATAACGCAGCCAGAGCGAGGCAGGGTAATCATTTCTGGGGACTTCAATTTCGCACCAGCCCTCCCAATTGGTGATGACCCAATTTCTGGAGGGTTTTCCGAGAGTCTCGGCCGTCGGGGAAGTGTCCATAAAGGCCCTAATGACGGTATATGCGTCATCAATGTTGTCGAGCTGGCGGAAGTCAATCCATGTGCCGTAGTGGATACCGTGCATCTGGTCGTCAAGGGAGAGGATATAGATGCGGAAGGGCTCGGTGTGGGAGGAGGTAGTCGTCATGTTGTGTATCCTTTTCAGAAAATCAGGTGGCCGAACAGGCCCATAAAGAGGACGGAAGCAAGGACGGAAATGGACGCCGCCACTTCAATGGTGGTGCGGATGACGGCTTGCCTTTTCCATCGCCGCTGCATGGCAAGGGCGCGGGACATGTTAGAACTCCCCGTCTGCCCAGACATTTCCGTAGCAATCGAACAGGCAGTGACAGCTCTCGCACTCATAGAGGCCGTGATATTCGGACACGAGCAGGGCAGAGCCGCCACAATCAGGGCAGACATCCATATCCGCCAGCATCCCGGCATCATCGGCTTCGTGCGGATAGTCATGGGAGCGGAGCCCAAAGCCATAGCCCTGAGCCAGGTAGGAAGAATTGGAGAACAGCAGGCCAGTGTTTTTGTCTTCAATCCAGTTTCCTGTGAGGATGGTCTCGTGGTATCTGGCATCCACGGTCAAGGTACGGCTGCCAATGGTGTCGGCTGCTATCTTGTCCTGCGTTGCTTTGTTTTTCAGCTTGCCAACAAGAGAGGTCAGGGTATCCCGGACATAGAGCTGAGTATCGGACAACTCAGGGGAGCCCGCGCCGATGATGCCGTTATGGACGAAGACATAGCGGGAGCGGATGGACAGGGCGCGGAGGTCTGCCACATCACTGGACACGGGGAAGGGGTGACAGTTTTCAGGGCAGGTGCCGCCGCTGGTCGTGATGCGGAAGTGATAGGCGGCCATGTCTTCGGGGCTGACAGCCACGCTTGCGAAGTCCCAGAAATCAGCGAAGGACATGTAGCCCTTGTGAATCTCAGCCACCTTTTCCCCAGGGCGCAGGATGAAAAGCCCCGCCCCGTGGGGATTGTTCTCAAAGCAGGTTTTGAGGATGTCCTTTGCAGGGGTGGCCACACCTTCGGGTTTATAAGCAATGATGCACATATCTTTTGGTCTCCATATAGTCGCGAGAGAATGAGAAAAGCCCCGCTGGGATTGTCCAGAACGGGGCTTTGTGTCGTGTGGTGGGAGTGTTCGGGCTACTTCTTATTTGCCCAGCGTTCCTTGTGGAACAGCTTGAAGGCATTCAAGAGATTGTCCCAAAAGTCATCCGTTATTTTGTCCGTGTCGATATAGACGGAATCATATTCAGGCACGGGGTAGGTATTGGTGCTTTCCATCGCATCCCTGTAGGCTTGAAACATCATGCCTTCAAACTTGTCCGCATGGTCGGAAAAGTAGTCGCGCAATCTGTCCGTAGGGGCGGCGTCCAGTAAGTCCCTGAGAGTATCCGGCCATGCCTGTTCTTCCCATTCCAGTTCCACTTGGCTGACAAGTTCATCGTCAAAAACCGGATAGTCATGCAAAGCATCCGCGTCTTCCCGGAGGGCTCCGTCCATATTGATAAAGGCGGTCTTCCCGCCAAAGCTGCCACCAACGATGATGGCGTCATAAGCGGAGAGGTCTTCGCCGTCATCACGGCCAAACGAGACCTTGCCATTGTCCAGATAGACAAGCCGCGCATGGATGACAGACGCTTTTCCGTGTTCTTCAAGCCAAGTGATGTTCGCGCAGGCAATGGAGCTACCACCACCATAAGGCCCATATGCAAGGGGCTTTCCTGTTACCCATTGCGTCCCATGATTGTCTGTATAGGTTTCCATATTGGTTCCTTTTCTTTTGACTATGATAGATAAAGCCGCCCATCTGGTGAGAGACAGGCGGCTTTGTGTGTCGTGTGATGGGTGGAAGGCTAGGCAGCCTTCTTTTCTTCCATTTTCTTGTGGGCGGTCAGGGTAGTAAGGTTGTCGGGGCTGCTATACTTCCCTTCACTGTAAGCCGTCACAAGGTAGGCGTACAGATTGCTATAGCGGGGATTGCCCTTGATATAGCGGAGGAACTTTTCCCAAGCCCCGCCCTTCATAATTTCCACAATGCCCACCATGCGCTTGGTAAACTGGTAGAGGGCATGGGAAAATTCAAGGCAGGCGTAGAACTCCACAGGGTCAATGGTTGCCTTGAAGATACGCAACTCAACGGTAGATGGGTTGTACCAGTTCACTGCCTCATATCGGGAGCCGTGATTGCTAGACATAGCAGCCGCTTCCCTGCCGTTCGTGGCGCGGTCGATATAGGTTGACCAATCGGAGCGGCGGCGGGCGATGGTCACAATTTCATTTTGGTATTCCGCCACGAAGGCCCCGAAGCGTACCTTGTGACTATCGGTCATGCCTTTTTTAGACAGATGGATATGGAGCCCGTCACGGTCGCCGGTGGTGTAGCTGGCTGCCCTGTCAAGGTAGCGTTCCATCGTGGTCTGGAAGTCATGCCAAGAATCAAGCGTTCTGGGATGGCTGACAATCTCAAAGCCACAGGAAAGGCTGCTGTCCTGCTTTGTGTAGACATTTTCTTCCTCAAAGCAGGGGTTCAAGATGCTGTGACACGCTTCAATGTTTCTGGTTCTGTCTTCGCCATCTTCGTGAGACAGCTCCAGTTCAATGCCCATATAGAGGCAGGGCTTGCCTTCTTCGTGCTGCTCACGATGGAAGATGGCGTGAGGCTTGTAGCCATAGGGATGCAGACCAGCGGGCTGACGATTTTCGTAGCAGTCGGGACACAGATTTTCGTCCGTTTCTTCATCACTACGGGCATAGTCGATATGGAAGACTTCCCCGCATTCTTCGCAGGTGAAGTAAAATTCGCAGTAACAACCTTCACAGATATATTCCCCATCTTCCCTGCGGATGATATGGTCGTTATCCACCCATTCCCCGCAATCGGCGCACTGCGTAAAGCACTCGTCTAGGCAGTCTTCGCAGTAAAAGTCATTCCTGACCTCTTCGCCATCTTCAATTCTAACAACTTCACCGCAGCGGCAGCATTCCGCAAAGTTGTCATCGAAACAGTCTTCACAGTAGTAGCCGTCCGACGTTTTACGGGCTTCATCCTTGTCCACCCATTCCCCGCACTCTTCACAGCGGACGCACTTGTCTTCCAGACAATCGGGGCACAGGAGGCCCAAGCCGTCAACATCTTCCAGCTTGTTTTCGGGCAGCCATTCCCCGCACTCTTCGCACTGGTGGAAACCTTCCAGTTCCGCGCATTCTTCGCAGCAGAAATAAAAGGCCCGGCGGTTGTACTGGAGCGTAAGGCCGTCTTCGGCAATGTCCCCGCCGCAGTGGTGGCAAGTAGGCTTTTCAGCGCAAAGAGTGCAGCCCTTGCCATCTTCGGAAATGCTGTCTTCGGTCACAAAGTGGCCGCAGTGGGTGCAATAGTGGTCGCCTTCACAGCCGATGCAATGGGTGCCATTTTCGCGCAAGTCACGAGGGGAAACCCACTCAAAGCAGGTCGGGCACTGGACATAGTTCGCAATAAGGCAGTCGCGGCAATACAGTTCCCCGTCCTGTCCGGCTTGGGTTCCTTCGGATTCAAGGATGACCTTGCCGCACTTGGCGCATTCCGTGTGTGTGAAGGGATTGTGTGGGACAGTGTGTTCTTCCATCATGGTAAACTCTCCGCTTTTCTGTTTGATTTTTTGGCGTCATGCTGCGCCGCAAGAGGCTTGAAACAGGCGGGCTTCAAGGCTTTTGCGAGGCGACATAACCCAGACGTTTGGGTTTATTGGATACAATATTCCTAGTAATTCTGGGCGGCCTCCGGGTGTGTTTAGGATTCATCCGAAGGCCGCCCGGCTAGATTGTTTGTTTCCGGTACTGCCTTACTTGGCTATGCGCTAGGCGCTACTCTAGCGTTCCTTTATGTTCTCTATTTGTTCCACGTCCATAGGCCCAGCTTTTACTTGTCCGTGGTGGCCGAAAGGCTATGTCAAAGAGCTAACCCATTTATTTGGGTTTTACAGGTAGCAAATAACTTGTTCCTGCCCTGTGTCTCTCTTTTACCCCAAGTGTTTGGGCTTTGTCAAGAGAGTTTAGGGCTTTCGTTTCTTGTCTCCACTCTTGCGATGCTCTCCCCCCGTGGGCCTTGGCTAGCAAGGTACTCAAGATTGAGCGGTGCTTTGTGGGCTTGTTCCTGCCCTGTGTCTCTCTTTTACCCCAAGTGTTTGGGCTTTGTCAAGTCGAAAAAAATTTAGAGGGGATGTCTTTTTATTATTTTTTTGCAATTCCCCTAGAACTACGGGCATTTTCAGTATCTTTTGCAAGCTCTTCAACTTGCTTTTCTGGAATAAGCCATACTACGCCAACTTTATAAGCCATTATTCTTCCGTCTCTACATTTTTCAGAAATGTATGAAGTATCTTTATAACCTAAAAACTTACTGGCTTCCGTTGCCGTAAAGTAGCCTGGAAGAGCTGTTTTGAAATTCATAGACTATCCCTTGTGGTCTTATGTGATTTTATAGTGTTCTGAATAGATGTTTCTAAAATTGAAAACGATTTTCATAAAGTGTAAAAAATCCTGCCATCATGCTTTCAGACAGGGCAGAATATCCGGCCAAAGCCAAGCCCAAGCCGTGAAAGGGATTTACAATCCATCGCAAAGCAAGGAATAGCAACGGTTTATCGGCTTTGGTTGCGGCCTTGATTGCATATATAGAGGTTTTGGCAGGGCAGGCCATCCTTTCCAATAGGTTTTGGACAGGCCCAACTGGCCTTGGGCCGATGGGGGGAGCCAGGCTCTCTACACATCGTGTAGGGCTTTCAAATTTTTCTACCAAAAACACCCCGGTCACACCCAGGATTCCCACAGTGTCGCCCTGGGAATCTCTCGCTCCCATGAGCCAGCCAGCTCCAGAGACACTTCAGTTATCCTTCCGTCCTTCTTTCGCTGCCTTCAGCCTGACTTTCCACACTGCTTCCGTCTCTCTGTCTGTGAGAGCAGGGGAATATTTTATCTTGGATAACTATAGAATGTCAATGGGATAGGGATGTTGCTACAGTTTACTAGAGTTATTCTTATTTGAAGATGCTCTATCACAATCATAAAAGAAAATCTTATCAGAACCTTTAATCAAGAAGAGCTAAGGGAAAGTTTAGGGAAAGGATAGGGGATTCTTTAGGGAGGTCCCTTTTCCCTTCCTCCAAGAAGTGCAACCTAATTCTAAGACCATGATTTTCTTCCATTTATGACTAATCAAAGATGGAGCAGGGAGGAGCCATGCACTTGAGGAATCGACCTCCTGATGCTGCATGGCCCCTCCTTCTCCTCCTTTCAAACCAAGACCACCCCAAAGCAGGGAGGTCTTAATCTGTCTGACCCCTCCCACCCCAAAGCAGGGTAGGTCTTGGCCTATCTGGCCCCCCGCCTTGCCCCGCCTCCGAAGCGGGAGCGTGTCTGGGCAGGGATGCCTCCTCGTCCTCCAATCCTCC
>ERZ772863.382-NODE-382-length-54268-cov-11.121779_pt1 | contig 54268 bp, 37 predicted proteins | sample MGYA00512134_ERZ772863 | MGnify/ENA primary metagenome ERZ772863 (study PRJEB29015, sample SAMEA2737659) | human gut metagenome | biome: human gut; feature: human-associated habitat; material: faeces | place: China | collected 2012 ...
GAACCCACGTATCCAGCTTGGAAGGCTGGTGTTCTACCATTGAACTACACCCGCACATTCGGAAACAAATGTGTTCCGCTTTATTTTTATTTAATGCGTCACCAGTCGGGGTGACAGGATTCGAACCTGCGACCCCCTGATCCCAAATCAGGTACTCTAGCCAAACTGAGCCACACCCCGAGTTTCTTTTCGCTTCGCTTACTCGCTAACCGCTTTCCCGTGACGCAAGATATATATTACATTATGTTGCACTGTTTGTCAACAACTTTTTTTATTTTTTTTATTTTTTTTTTGCATAATCCGAAAAACCCCTTATTTATAGGGATTTTTCGGATTACTTCCAGTCACAATATTTATGTAACCGTCATTACTATCTTATAATTCTCAATTTACTCTGACTTGTTCCTGCACTGTTTGTTGCAAACGCTCTAAGGTGCGTTCTGTATGGATACCTTCTTATCTTGAAGATATAACGATACCTGTGCATTCTCTTTGAATATCCGCTTGTTTTTGTTCTTGTGTATCTGTTTTTGCCGATTCTGAGCACAACTCTAGGTACTTTCTCCTTCGTAAGAACTATTATTTTTCTCGTTCTTGTCGTAAGTCTGCCATAGATATTCGGTACACTTGGCTTTCCAAGTGATACAGCACGCTTTCTCATTGCTTTTATAGATGCTCCGTGGGCAGTTCTTATTATCGCATAAATGCCTGTCCCAACTGCAACATGTTTCTTAAGCTTAAACTTAAAATCACCATCTTTATTTGTTTTTCTCACATAGACAATTCCATCTACAAAAACATAAACTGTTGCCCTGCCGTTTGCCCATCTTCCTGTAACATAAGAACTCTTATTTGTTACATTTCCTATATGAAGTTTTGTATTTCTGTGTTTTGTATAAACCTCTGAAGCGGTTTTTACTACTTTCGTCTTTGATACACCAACTCTTGTTTTTCCCTTAACCTTATCTTTTCCATATACCTTAAATGTCGTTTTGGCATGAAGTCTCGGCGTTGTTATTCTAAAATATCCGGCTGCATCAGCACGTGCTGTATACTGCTTTTTGCCGAGTTTCAAAACAACTGTACATTTCCCGCTGTTTGGTACATATCCGAAAACATATCTGTCGGCACTGGAAACAGTGTATACTGTCGGCTTATTCGGTGCACTCTTTGTCACTTTCTTGTTTCTCACATGGCTGACTCTGCCAAGCCTGTCTATGGCATATACGGAAACAGTAGTTCCAGAATACTGATTAGGTATGGAAATGGTATAATCTCCATTACTCTTTATTACTACGTTTACTTTTTTAATTTTAAGTTTTTTATCGTAACCGTTACTCTTCTTATAATAAGAAGTTCCTAAACTTTTTGAAATATACACATTTTTTCCGATAACCGCATATACCTTTGTATGGGTATCATTTATATTTCCTTTAATCTCAAAAGCATTATTTTTTGCAGATGTAATCTTAGGACAGTTTGGTCCCTTTCTCTTAACAGTCACACTTACACTCTTACTTTTTTTGCCGCTCTTGTCCGCAACATAAACAGTTATTTTTTTACCCGCTTTCTGAACCGGAATTTTAACGGTAAAACTTCCTTTAACATTGACAGTCGACTTATAAACTTTTGAACCTATTTTTACATTTGCAATAAGACTTGGATAAGCTTTTCCCTTAACCTCCCCGTCAAGATTTGATACTGTATTTACAGTCGGTGCAATAATTGATTTCGGATAAATATTAGTAATAGCAACCTTTTCTACTACTGCCTTGCCATTTCCACTCTGAACTAAAACCGAATATATACCATTCTGCGTTGCATCAAAAGTATCGGTATCCATTGTAACCGCTCCACCGCTTGCTGGCTGTATATTCCATACATCCGAATCCATGTCATAGTCACCCTGTATATACTTTTTCAAGGTAATGCCTGACTTGGCATTTGCTATTACTTTAACAGGCACACTGCTTTTCGTGTCCGCCTTGCTTGTTTCAGATACAACAACTGACGGCAGTGATTCATCCTCCTGTGTACTCTGGTTTCCGCTGCTACAATTATAATAATTATATACTCCCATCGAGTCATAAATTCCGGTACACCACTCTTTTGCAAGCAGAAGCTCTTCTCCGGATTTTCCGCTTTCCAAAACAAAATTGTAATTGTCAGGAAGTTTCAATGTCCAGTTTTGGGAAACATTTAATTTCAAATCACTAATCTGTGCCTTGTCACGAAGATAATCTTCAATAACATCTTGAAGATTGTCATGTGAACTTTGAAGCACGTTATCACTCACGCCCTGATTTGCCTCACACTGCATATGCGGTGTAATCTTGTCCGTTACAAGCACAAGTGTCTGAGTATCACTTATATCTTTTCCGTTGTAGGTCATTGAAGTAATTCTATGCGTGTCATTCAAAAGATTTCCATTGGTATCATATCTCGGTGCTACACTTGGGTCTATAGTATATTCTATACCACTGCACTGGAAAAACTGGCTCAAATCTCCAAAATATGACTCCTGAATAAGAGAATTTCCTCCTTCTTCATTGACAAAATTAGATATAATAATATTATTCCATTCCGTATCTTTTGAAGTTCCTATAGTCTGATATATCGAAGCAGACCACTCAAGCCATTCTTTCAGCTGTTTTCCGGTTATGGAGTATATGTATACATATCTGTGGTAATTTGCAAGAGAATCCAAATCACCCTCCATCAATTTTTCCGAAATATCAGAATAATCTCCACCGCCTTCTCCGCCGTACTTAGTATACCTCGCCAGCGAAACAATAGGGTAATTTCCATACTTTGAACTGTTGGCGGCTACAAATCTCGACGCATAATCTATCTGTGCATTATGGACTATCTGCATAATATCATTGCTCTCAAGCAATGCAGAATAATTGTTCCATCTCTCACCGTCAGCAATCTTTCCGATTTCTGTACTGCAATATGTTTTTAAAACACTATCCCATTTGGACATAGTTGAAGTGATTGTGCTGTCAACTGCAGTATCTTTCTTTACTTTTCTTATTTCATAACTTGAATTATCAAGCTCAATTTCACCTTTTTTGTTGACTTTTAAGTTCAAATCAACTACTCCGATACCACGACAGCTGTCCTGAACCATGATAAGTCTCTTTCCGTTTACAAGTCCTGTCTCTTTGTCAACATTTGGAAGCGAGTAATGCGCATCGTTTGTATCTGCCACCGGAAAATCAATATGCTCATGTCCGGCAAGCACCATGTCTATATCATCCACCGTAGTAAGCATATATGCCATATCTCCTGCCTTTTTCTTTGGATTATTTGTACCAAAGCCTGAGTGAGCCAATGCTATAACTATATCTGCTCCCTGCTTTTTAAGGGCTGCCGCCTGTTTTTTTGCATTTTCAAGTATATCTTCCGTAACAAGTTTTCCCTTCAGTTTTTCTTCTTTACTCGAAAGTGACGGAACCGTTTCCCCTAAAATACCCACCTTGACAGACATTATCTGCCCTTTTTCATTTGTCAGCTTTTTTTCTATAATTTTGTTTTCTACACCGAAAACACTCTTACCGTTTACCGCGCTATATACATTCGACAATACACACTTGTTCATCAGTCCTGATGCGTCAAGCTGCTGGACAATATAGTCATAACCATAATCAAAGTCATGATTTCCAAGTGTGATTGCATCATAACCGATTTTACTCATCGCATTATAAACAGGCTGCAAGCTTTCCGGAGAATTATTGTATATGTAATCCGTCGTAAAATCATACACACTGTCTCCCAGGTCAAATGTAAGAGTATTGCCCTCTCCTGCTTCACTTCTTGCTTTTTTTACAAGAGTATATGCCTTATTGAGACCTCTGATAACCTCCTGCTCTGACTGATAATCATAATTAACTACTTGTCCGTGAATATCTGTTGTAAATACAACTCTCATATCCGCTTCTGCCGCAGCCGCTGTCGCAACGGTCGCTTTCTCATTCGATCTTGTCACAGCAACTTCTGCTGCCTCTGCATTTTTTGTAATTTCTGATACATTATTATTTGAAGGAGTAACCTGACATATTGATGTTATAGAAATTGCAAAACTCATAAACAAGCCTATTGATTTTCTTAAACTCATAAATTACCTCTCTCTTATTATTATTTACAATAACAATGTTTACCACATATTTATGTTAATAATATGTTGACTCAACATTTAAAATTCGCAGCGCCCAATAAACCTCTGCAAGACGCTGCGAATATATAATACAATATTTTAATAACCTTTGCTCTTTAAATAAATATAAGTACGTTCACTATTTTTATCATCTATATATTCAAAATAATGGTGATGATCTTCTGCATCCTTTGGCAACAATGCGAAATCACTGTTTATACATTCTTCTATATTGTCAATAAGTTCTTCTTTCTCATATGCATGTCGTCCAAATAACTCATTTTCCATATCAATATAGCTGCCGTGAGCAGTATTGTAATGCTCAAGGTCAAACTGATAGAAAATTACAGGTTTCTTTTGATAGTAAACGTCCCAGCATACACTTGAATAATCCGTTATAAGCAAATGGCATTTTTTCATAATCTCATTTAATGGTTCCTCACCAAACGGAACTAATGTTATTCTCTCGCCCGTCTTTTTAAAGTTTTTAAGATAACCCGCAAATTTAGGATGAATATAGAATATCATTCTCGCATCATGCTCTTCCAAAATCTTATCAAGACGCTCACTCTGAAGCAGACTTGAATAATTTTTGTAGTATTCGCTTTTCAGGAAATCTTCATCACTTACCTCTTCAAGCCACGAACGCCATGTCGGCATAAGCAAGATAAGCTTATCATCCTTTGTGGAAGTGTCCTCAAGAACATCCCATCTTGTAAATCCTGTAATCGGAGCCTTGCCTTCTGAATAATCAAGATACTTGACTACTATATCCTGCTCAAACTGTGAAGTTGTGGCAAAATATGTCATAGGACTGCTTCCTTTTCTGCCGAACAACGGTCCGACCTGTTTAAGCGCAGTAACACCATGCTGGAGGAAGAAAATAGGTCGTTTGTCAATCTTTGACCTTATCAGACTTGTCTTACATCTCCATGCATACAAATGTGTTCTGGAATCAGATGCAACATACAAAACTGCACTAAGCACATATAAAACATGTTTTAAACTCATAAACTGTATTATATGGTCATCATACTCCTTGATTTTTTCATAGTCAGGAGCCTTTTTATCTATTACATAGTAAATATTTTTCTTCTCTTCTTCAGAAAGATTTTCCATACAGTACTTGAAGAAATAATATCCGTTATCCTGTGCCATTGAGCAGAATTTCTCATACACAAGCCATATTTTCTTTCTTTTCAGGATAGGTTTAAACAATACATAGATAGCACTCGCTGCCATCTCCTTAATTTTTGTTGAGTATGCATCATATTCTGAATCCTGACGGTATAAGAATGCAAGACATCCTCCCTTAGTATAATAAGGGAATGTCATATGGCCCTCACCGGCAGAATACTGTCTGTTTGTAAGGTAGAAATTATTCTTCCAATAGTTGCTTGTAAATCTTGCTCTTATCTCATTTTCAATTCCATACTTGTTTGCAATAATCCTAAGATCCCAATAAAGCTCTCTCAGATTCATCTCATCAAAGTTAAGATATGCTGTTATAAGATAATGTTTTTCAGTCTTTTTAATATCATATTTAACCGGAATATCATAAGTCAATGCACTTCTGTATCTTAAAACAACATCCTTTATTTCAAGACCTTCCTGTCTCCTCATTTTCATAAACACAGTACAGGTATTTTTGCTTGACTTAATCTTCTTAATCTTAGCCTGTGTATATTCATCAACAATCCTTTCAGGCTTGCGCAATACAATCGAGATAGTTCTGTCTCCGTTTCTTGAATACGGTACAACTGCAACTTCACCTTCCTCATAAAAACGGATACTGTCAGGGTCACCGACTTTTTCAATCATACATGGTGCAAGATATGCATTTGGCTTGTCATACTTTTCTACACCTGTGTCAGCCTTCTTTGCAAGTTCCGGACAGTAGAATGTTCCGATGAATTTTTCTTCTGATTCCATGTTGACAAACTCTGCGGCAAGCTGGTATCTTCCTGACGGAGACATTCTTTCATGCCAGCGTTTAAAGTCCTCATGAATCACTCCGCTTTGTCTCTCTTCGTCTGAAAGTTCTCTCATACATAATATGGAATAATCTTTCTCAAGAATCATAAAACTGAGCGGTACAAATTTTTCTTTATCTCTTATCTTAAGAGTAATGCCATCCGTTCCGCTTTCTATGTCGGACTCAACAGGTATTCTCTGTGTATTATTTGTTCCACATCCCTCCGCAGCAACATAGAATTCACGGAGATACGGTGTCTGGACTTTCAAATTTGGGAAAGTTCTTTTAAGTTCTCTCTCCTGAAGTCTTGTCACAACTGATTTGACACCAAGCTTATATAAAAACTCTTCCAGATATGTTCTCGGTGTTGTATTTGTTATGATTACATAATCAAAATCATAATTGTAGCCGTCATAAAGTCTGCAGCTTACAGATTTTTTAAACCACTTCTTCTCAAACTGGACAATATCATTGTCTTTCGTGTACTGTTTGATAACTTCAAAATCGCTCTCTGTTTTTACTTTCTTAGGGTGAATTATTCTTCTCGGTTTCTGTCTGTTCTCAGAGTAGTCCTGTACAATCATTCCGTCTTCCTTGCCGTACAAAACAAGGTCGAGCATCTTTGCAGGAGAATCTAACGAATCATATTTAATGAACTTCTCACAATAATCTCCGTCATCATAGCTTGCACCAAGAATTTTTTCACTGACAAGCCATTCTTTTAACTCTTCTATTTTATATAACTTTACAAAAGGAAGCTCTTTTATATCAAAATATGTTCCTCTGTCTGACATATACTGGTCATAGTCATACATATAAAGTATTATAGGCTTTCTCGTAACTGAAAAATCAAAGAATACACTCGAATAATCAGTTATAAGAGCATCTACACTATTTAAAAATTCATACTTGTCAACTTCTGCCGGGAAACTCTTGATATGCTCATAGTCTCCGAGCTGAACGCTGTTTTTAAGTATCGGATGAAAATTAACATACAAAATCTGGTTATCTTTAAGATTTTTATCGAGATAACTCATCATTTTGGTAACTTCTTTGCTGTAAGCATCCTGATTTACCGAATGATTACTTGTACCTCTCCATGTCGGCATGTATGCATACACAACCTTGTCCTCAAGTCCAAGCTGTTTTCGCACTGTCTCTGCCTTTTCCCTATCCATGAAAATACTATTTCTCGGATAACCGCTGAGTGCAACTTTTCCGGTATATAAAGGCTCAAGGTTATAGTCTCCCATAATTGCATCCTTTGTAAATTCATTCGGATGCATGAGATAATTTGCCTGCAAGAAATTATGTTGTACATTGTACATGGATTCTATACCCTTACGCATCTGTTTTCCAAGAGTTTTGAGCGGTGTTCCATGCCATGTCTGAAGATAAACCTGCTCATCTTTTCTGATAAAATAAACAGGAAAAGAACTGTTATTTATAAGATATTTTGCTGTTGCAAGCACCTTTAAATATTTATATGAAGTAATACTTACAAGCTTTACCGGAATATCATTGGCTTCAATAAACTTTTTATGTGTCTCGTAGTCCTCCGGATTTGTACTGTAATAAATCTCATACTTATCCGCATCATCTCTTGATAAAAGTTCCTTCAATATATAAAATGGTGAATCTGAAATCGTTGTTCCATGAAATGACTCAAATAAAATTCTGTTTTCCACCACCGGACAGTGTTTATAATAACTGCCGTAAAAGAACTTCATCTTAGGAGCTCTTTTCAATATTCGTCTGGCATTATTCTTCAACACATGGTATCCGCTTACCATTTTTGCCCTCACCTTATTTATAAACATCTTAATAAATCCTTTCTAAACACTTGTAAGGGACTGTTGCCAACAACAGTCCCAAATATATCATCAAAATCTCCGGTTTAATCAGTCTTTTTTCTGCTGACCTTTAAGTCCCAGATCATTTTTTATCTTAGATGTTGAAATTCCTTCTGTTCTTGGCAAATAAACAACTTCACAATATTCCTTGAGGAAATCAAATTTCCCCTCCCAGTCATGTCCCATAACAAACACATCAATATCATTGTCAACAACATCAGAAATTTTCTGTTCCCATGTATTTTCAGGAATAACCTCATCAACATATCTTATCGCTTCAAGAATCTGCTTTCTATCCTCATATGAATAGTATGCTTTTTTATTCTTGATGGCGTTAAATTCATCTGTCGATAAAACAACAAGCAGATAATCACCAAGCTCTTTAGCTCGTCTGAGTATATTTATATGACCTACATGAAGTAAATCAAAAGTTCCATATGTTATTACTTTTTTCATCTTTACCCTCCAGTATGATAAACACAAATTTACACATTGAGATATTACTTTATTTAATGCAACTTGTCAAATTTGCTGCCATAATTCTACAATATACATTTGAGCTCATCAATAAATTTTTCCATTTCTTCTCTCGTGCCAATTGAAATGCGAAGATAATTTTTTATGCGTTCGCTGTTAAAGTGTCTGACAAATATATGTTTTTCACGAAGTTTTGCAAATATCTCCTCTGCATCCACTGTCGCATGTTTTGCAAAAATAAAGTTAGTCTTTGAATCACCAAAAGTAAATCCAAGTTCTGTAAGTCTTTCCTTTGTCCACTCTCTTGTCTCTACAATCTGCCCGGTTGTTTTCCTGAAATAATCTTCATCTTCAATTGCCGCAATCCCGAGTGCAACAGAAATCCTCGTCATTGGATAACTGTTATATGAAAATCTGACATCATTCATAGCTTTGATAAGTTCCGGATTTCCCATCGCATAACCAATTCTCATCCCCGCCATTGAACGTGACTTTGAAAAAGTCTGCACAATCAGCACATTATCGTATTCTTTTGTCAAAGATAAGGCAGATTTCCCGCTAAAATCAACATACGCTTCATCTATGATAACGACAACATCTCGGTTATGTTCTATAACATCACGCAGAAATTCCTCATTCTGCATAATTCCCGTTGGTGCATTTGGATTTGCAATGACAACACCACCGTTTTCCTTATAATAATCTGCTGCCACAAGATTAAAATCATCATCCAACGCCGGTCTTTCAAAAGGAATATTAAAAAGTGCAGCCCAGACATCATAAAACGAATATGTTATATCAGGGAAAAGTATCGGCTTTTTGCTGTTAAAAAACGTCATAAAAGCTATTGCAAGTACATCATCAGAGCCAACTCCAACAAACACCTGATTATTTTCGACATTATATCTTTTAGCAATTGCTTCAACAAGAAGTGTCGAATCCGGGTCAGGATAAAGTCTGAGTGTATCAAGGTCAAATCTTTGAAGCACTTCCTTGACTTTCGGTGACGGCGGATACGGATTTTCATTTGTATTTAACTTTATCATATCCTTAAGCTGTGGCTGTTCTCCCGGCACATACGGGTCTATTGTTCTTAAATTGTCTTTCCAGCTGCTCATAATCTTATTATCCTCCATTCAGATTTTCATTCTATTCTATATATTCCGTTTAATTTGCAAATCCACTTAATTTGCAAATCTAGTTATTTAAATTATAACTTTCTGCAAGTTTTTCAAACGCTGCAAATGATTTTTCAATCATTTTTTTATCAACACAATAAGCTATTCTTACATATCCTGCACACATAAATGAACTTCCCGGAACAAGAAGCAGATTAAATTCTTTTGCCTTTGCCGCAAACTTAGTATCATCAGGCTCGGCAGCTTTCATCCAAAGATAGAACGCTCCCTGCGGTTTGACACATTCAAACCCAAGTGATGTAAGTTTATCATACAAAAGTGTACGATTTGTGTCGTAAACCGAAACATCTGTACTCTCATCAAGGCATTTCTTTATCACAAGCTGCTGGAGTGACGGTGCATTTACAAAACCAAGTATTCTGTTTGCCACATTCGCTGCCGCAACAAGATTTTCAAAATCGTCCACAACATCAGGAATTACAAGATAACCTATTCTTTCACCCGGAAGTGATAATGACTTACTGTATGAATATCCGACTATTGTGTTTGCATAATATTTTGTAAGATACGGTACATCTACACCGTCATATGCAAGCTCCCTGTATGGCTCATCTGATATAAGATAAATCGCTGTGCCAAACTCCTCCTGTTTGTCGCAAAGAACCTTTGCAAGTTCTTTTATTGTGTCTTCCGAGTAAACAACACCCGTCGGATTGTTTGGATTATTGATTATGACAGCCTTTGTTTTTGCTGTAATTTTCTCTGAAAATTCTTTTATATTCGGCTGAAATGTAGGCGGATTAGGAGAAACCGCAACAACTTTTCCGTCAAAATTTGCAACGTAATTGTTGTACTCACCAAAATACGGTGCAAAAGTGATAACCTCATCCCCAGGGTCAATTATTGATTTGAGTATAACATTCAATCCCCCGGCAGCACCGACTGTCATAAGAATATTTTTTTCTGAAAAATCTGTCTCAAATCTCTCATTCAAAGACTTTGCAATTGCATCCCTCACATCTTCAAATCCTGAATTGTTCATATATCCATGAACCCTGTTTGGTTCTTCATTGTTCACAACATCTATAATCGCCTGGTTTACTGCCTTAGGTGGAAGTGTACTGGGGTTTCCCAGACTAAAATCATATACATTCTCCGCTCCATATTTTTGTGCCATCTTTTTTCCTTCCTCAAACATGGCACGGATAACAGAACTTCCCTCAACATATTTAACCATCTTTTTTGCTATCATTTTCAAACCTCATTTCTGTGCTTATTCGTATAAGTTATTCTAAGTATATCACTCTTATATTGTACATGCTAGATTTTTTTATATTTTTTCAAAAAACACTTGCATTCTCCAAAATACTCTGATATAATTTAACTGTTGTCGCTAAAAGACATGCTATGCGCTTCTAGCTCAGTTGGCAGAGCACCTGACTCTTAATCAGGGTGTCCAGGGTTCGAACCCCTGGAGGCGCACTTATATTTATACAAAAAGAAGATATTACTTTTGCAATATCTTCTTTTTTGTTTTCCGCTTTTTATATAACATCAATATATTTCTTAATTATATTCTCCAACTCCACATATCCCAAAGGCTTTGAAATATAATCATCAAATCCCTCCGCAAGATACATCCTCTTTGCTCCTGTCACGGCATTTGCAGTCATGACTATAATCGGCGTATCCTTATTTAATGACGCATCCATCTTTTTAAGCCGTTGCAAAGTTTCTATTCCGTCCATCCCCGGCATCATATGGTCAAGAAATACCATATCATACTTTTTCTGTTTCATAAGTTCAAGACACTTTTCGCCACTTTCTGCAAGCTCTACATTGATATGTGTAACACGAAGCAATTCTCTTACCACAATTCTGTTTGTCTCAACATCATCAACAACAAGAATATGGGCATTCGGTGCTTTAATATGATATGTTTCACTTTCCGTTTTTGATAAATCATCTTCCTCCCTGTTTTTACTGCAGACAATGCTTTGTGGAATTTGCACTTCAAAAACCGAACCTTCTCCAAACACACTGCTGACATTTATCTTACCATTCATAAGATTGACAAGCTTTCTTGTAATAGAAAGACCAAGTCCGTTTCCCTCTATCGTATGGTTTTCCTGCTCATCAACTCTTTCAAATGGTGAAAATATCTTATCGATGTCCTCTTTTTTGATTCCACGTCCCGTATCCGTAACCCTAAAAATAAGCATAATATTTTCCAAATCAATTTTGTCCCATTCCACCTCAAGAATAATAGAACCTTTCTGTGTATATTTAACAGCATTGTTCATAATATTTATAATTATCTGTTTTATACGCAGTGCATCACCGTGCAAAAACATTGGCATATCCCTTGACAAATCAAGTTTAAACCTAAGTCCCTTTTCTTTAATTTTTAGCGAAACCAAATTTATAATGTCATTTACAACAAATTTAAGATTATAATCCTCGTTAATTATGCTGGTCTTGCCGGCATCAAGTTTTGACAAATCAAGAATATCATTTATAATTCCAAGAAGTGTTTTTCCGGCATCTTTAATATAAGACGAATAACTCTGTATCTGCTCCGATACTGTCTCCCTCGAAATCATTTCATTCATACCAAGTACGGTATTAAGAGGTGTTCTTATCTCATGGCTCATCTGTGCAAGAAATACAGATTTTGCCTTATTAGCATTATCTGCACTTCTTTTTGCTGCTTCAAGTTCTTCAATAGTTCTGATTTTATCAGTAAGATCATCAATAATTATGATATATCCCATCGTCTCGCCATATTCATCGCCTATTCTATTTATATCAAGTCGGCAGTGTGCATCATTTGCCCTGCATTTTACATCAAGTTTGTTTGAATATCCACAATATCTCAATTTTTCTTCATCTATCTCAAACAATTCCATCAGTGTCACTTTCTCATAATCATACGTCGAAAGCCTCAAAAAATCTATAGCACTTTTATTCGCTATTTTTAAATGTCTGCTGTCATCATATATAATCATTGGAAGTTTCACTGAGTAATATATAAATTCAGATACATTCTCAAGCTTCACCTGATTCTTATTTACAAAAAGGTAAACCCTGTATACCAAAAGTGCTCCAAAGAACTGAGATAACGTACTTCCCGGAAATGCACTCACTCCAAACATTGGCACAATTGTATCAAGAAGCATGCCCGCAACGATTACACATTCACAAAAAACAAGTCTTATTCCCGTAATTCTTTCCCATTTTCTTTCGCCTTTTTTCATCATATATCCACTTAGCACAAACAAACCGACAGCACATCCGATACAATATACATCATACAAGGTGTTCCATATGCTCGGTGTAAACAAATATGTCATTCCTATTGCCGACTTATGATATATCGTATTCTCCTTTTGCATTAAAAAAGGATATAATATTATTGCAGAAAATGGAAATATTTCTATCATCTTTACCCACCACAGATTTCGACCACACCATCCGGCAATAACAAGAATCGCACATATCATATACATAAATGTGCCAACCATACCTGCACATCTCCAGTAATACGCTATAAGAGGACTTTCCTGAACCCACACAAACCCAAAACAAAAACTCCATATAGAGCTTCCTATACAGACAAGAGCAAACAGAATATCATTCATCTTTAATTTTTCTTTACTGCGTAAAACACTTACGGATATTATTGTCGTACATACAAAAAAGCCAAACATTATGTAAGATAATATTCTTCCCATATTCCTCACTCCTCTATGTCAATTTAATCAGGCAGGCTTGGAATAAGTTCAACATATACCTGATCAAACTCTTTCCTGAGTTCCTCCCTGATTTCATTACGAAGCTGCAGCAAAATTTTTGTATTTATAATATCATTGTGACTTTTAAAATATATCTCTACCCACGTTTTTCGACCCGTCTGGATAACATCCAAAAATTCAATATCACAATACACCTTATCCATATGTTTTTCTGCTGCAATTCTTATATTGTCCATTATATCCTGTTCAGGAGCAAAAAGCACCAGATTTTTTAGATTTGAAAAAATCATTTTCACCGGCTCTATAAGTAAAAAACACGCCATTACAATAGCAACAACCGGATCAATATAACGTGCGATCCATGCAAATTTCGTTTTATTTACAATAATCTGAATAAAAAAGGCAACTGCAACACCAAAACTTGATATAACATCAAGTTTCCATATATATATTTCTGCCTGAATAGTTAGAGATGCATATTTTTTGCTAAAATAATGCATTAAGAGATAAATAATAAGACATCCCAGACAAACTGCAAGCTCAAAAAATGCAATACTTCCACCATCCACATGGCGGCCGCCATGAAAGATGATATACATATTATCCCACACAAGCTGAACAGTAATAACCAGCAAAACACTATATTTAATGACAACGAAAAGTGATTCCACCTGTGAAAATCCATAAGGTCTTTTTTCTGTCACAGGCTTATACAAAAGGGGAACCAGCACCATAAACGGTCCTATCATGATTAAATCCGTAACATCAAAAATACAATCCATCAACAAAGAATGTGATTTTGTGTAATATGCCATAAATCCCTCTGACAGCATAAACAAAATACTTCCTATTAAAGAGATATTCATAATTATCTTTTCATATCTCATTTTATTTTTATTCTTTTCCTTTTCTCCCACGCCGGAGCCTCCCTCTTTTTCTTCATTTTTCAGTAACTTTATAAAGAGATGCAATAAAAGCTGTTTTCATTTTCAGCACAATCTTTGTCTGCAGATACTTTTAAATCTTATTACAAATTACAGATGCTTTTCAAATCGTCCCATAATATTAAGACCATCTTTCTCAACAACAAAAGCATGTTCATCAATCTGCTTTATCTCTCTTCTAAGCTGTGCACATTCGTATTTCGACAAAACCACTATCGTCATATATGTCTTTTCTTCCGTATAACCGCCCTTAGCTTCCCACCATGTCGCATCACGTTTAAACTGATTTACAATATAGTCCATTATCTCCACAGGCTCTTTTTTGGTAAATATAATAACTTCTGCATTTATATTCTGGGTATGTGTGCGGTCAGTGACAAGCATACTTACAGCGGAATAAATTATACAGTAAATAGCAGTCTGAACTCCAAACAAAACTGCACATATTCCATAAACTACTGCATTGAGCATAAGCGAAATCTTTCCAACTGAAAATCCCTTAAATTTCTTTGTAAAGAACATCCCGACAATATCCATTCCTCCGCTTGAACCGCCTGCTCTCAAAGCAATTCCAATTCCTGCACCGCCAAATATTCCGCCTATAATACTTGCTGAAAGTGCGTCTGCAACAATCGGCTGTGGCGGTATAGGAACAATACTCAGGAAAAATGTCTGGCTCAAAACGCATACAAGAGTTCTTGCAAAAAAGTTTTTGCTTATCGAAAAATATGCCAGAATAAAAAGCGGTATATTAAGTATCATATTGATAATACCTGCAATATCCGTACTTCCCGAAAAAAGATGAAGATATTTCACAAAAATCGTTCTTATAATCTGACTCACACCAAGCACTCCGCCATTATACAAATCAGCAGGCACAACGAAAAAATTTATGCCAATCGAAAAAACTAACATCCCAAAAACCGCAGTAATATTTCTCTTCCAAAACTCCATCTGTTTGTGAGTTATTACAATTCCCATAATCCACCTCATTTCTGAGCAATTTAATCTGTACGCCCGAAAATAATCTTCTCATATAGTATCAACACTTTTTTTATGTTAATTCATACCTTAAATTTACCATAAAAAAGAGACAAAAAAAAGTCCCTACCCAACAGACTTAACTGCCAAACGAGGACTTTCAGTGCGCCTCCAGGGGTTCGAACCCTGGACACCCTGATTAAGAGTCAGGTGCTCTGCCAACTGAGCTAGAAGCGCATACAATATAATAATCTCGCTGTCTTGCGACAACGATATTACTATATCACACTGTTTTTTATGTGTCAACTGTTTTTTTGTTTTTTTTGCAAACCCAAAATTGTCCCCGCCTTTGACACTGATATATCCAAATGCTAATATATACTTAAATTAAGCACTTTCGGAGGAACAATAAATGAGTACAAATATAATGATTGTCGATGATGAAAAAGATATTGCAGACCTCGTTCAGATATATCTCGAAAATGACGGTTTCAATGTTTTTAAATTTTACAATGCAAAAGACGCACTTGAATGTGCAATGCACGAAAATCTTGACTTGGCAATACTTGATGTTATGCTGCCTGATATTGACGGTTTTTCACTATGTAAACAGATACGAAAAGAACATTTCTTTCCAATCATCATGCTGACTGCAAAAACAGAAGATGCCGACAAAATAACAGGACTGACGCTCGGTGCTGATGATTATATATGCAAACCATTCAACCCACTTGAACTCGCCGCCAGAGTTAAAACACAGCTTCGCCGTTATACACGTTATAACAAAGCTGATGCCGAAAACTTTGCTGCCGATGAATACAACATACGAGGTTTAAACATCTCAAAAAGCAGCCACCGGGTATTTTTGAATGACAAAGAGCTTTCACTTACACCTCTTGAATTTGATATTCTCTGGTATCTATGTGAACATAACGGAAATGTCGTATCCTCCGAAGAACTTTTTGAAGCTGTCTGGAAAGAAAAATATATTGAAAGCAACAATACTGTTATGACGCATATTGCGAGACTGCGTGAAAAAATGCATGAACCCGCAAGGAAACCCAAATATGTAAAAACTGTATGGGGTGTCGGGTATAAGATTGAGAACTAAACTATTACAAACAGAGGTGTCACATGAAAAACAACAGTCTTACCAAAAAACTTATCAGGCGTTATATGCTTACCGTAATCGGATTTATCTTCCTTGTATTTGTTATATTTATTTCGGCTGCTGCCATATGTTCAAGAAGAATATGGTATCCCGATGACCCCGAATATATCCTGCTTAAATTTATAGACACGCACAAATGGTTTATCGGCGGTTTTCTTTGTTTCGCAACATGGTTTATTGTCACTTTATCTTTTCTTGTAAAATGGACACGCTACATCAATGAAATTTTATATGCTTCAAAAAAACTTACTATGCAAACCGAACAGCCAATAGTTCTGTCAGAAGATTTAAAATCCATTCAGGATGAACTTAATTCCGTAAGAGAAAATGCAATTCATAATTCAATGCTTGCAAAAGAAGCAGAGCAGCGAAAAAACGACCTGATAGTCTATCTTGCACACGACCTTAAAACACCGCTCACAAGCGTTATCGGATATCTTACGCTATTAAATGATGAACCTGATATTCCTGACAACACACGAGAAAAGTATACTTCTATAGCACTTAGCAAAGCAGAACGTCTTGAAGATTTAATAAATGAATTTTTTGATATTACACGTTTCAATCTCACAAGCATTGAACTTGATATTGAAAAAGTCAATCTGAGCCGTATGCTTGAGCAGATATGCAATGAATTTATTCCTGTTTTGTCAGAACACAACCTTAGCTGGACTCTCGAAATCACACCCGATATATACTTTATGTGTGACCCCGATAAACTGTCACGGGTATTTGACAATCTTATCCGCAACGCAATAAATTACAGCTATGAACACACAAAAATCACCTGTACACTCACAATTGAGAATAACAATATACATATTCTCTTTAAAAATCACGGCAAGACAATTTCACCTGAAAAACTTGACCGCATATTTGAACAATTTTTCAGGCTTGACTCTTCAAGAACCTCAGCAACCGGCGGTGCCGGACTTGGACTAGCTATTGCAAAAGAGATTGTTGAACTTCACGGCGGACAAATAAATGCAAAAAGCGAAGAGGAAAGTATAACTTTTGAGATTGTTTTTAATAATTAGAAATCACTTTTATCTATATTTTTATACTAAATGCAAGAATATTGTAAGTTTTGCTTATGTTTTTCTTAAAACAATATATTTTCATTTGTTCTAAAATAATACCAGTACAACGTAACACGTTACAACAGTGTATTTAGTACAACGAATAATTGATACATTGACCAAAGATTTAATTTTCATTGTACTGGGAGGGAGCATTTATGAACACAAAAAAATACAAAAAAAGAAAAAGAAGATTTCAAAAATTTACACTCGCAATACTTTTATTTTTAACCGTATTCTGGCTGGCACCAAAAATCATAAGCACCGCATCCGATATTGTATATACCGTATTTAATTCAAGCAGTGATTTGACTACAAAATACAAAGCCGCAACACCTATGAAACTAAACAACCATGAGGTAAAAAATAAACTTTATTCACTATCACAAAAATATCCTGAATTTAAAACCATTTATAAAAATATCTCTGATTACCCTAAAAGTCTGCTTGTTTCTCTTTGCAACACACCTGAAATGATAGACTTTGTAAAGGAGTATCCTAATGCAGACAACAAACCACATGGAAACATCACCGAAAAAGAACTTTCAGAAGGTATTCCTCTCCTTATTCAGTGGGATAAACGCTGGGGCTATGCATCCTACGGGAATTCCGACATTGGAATATCCGGCTGTGCTCCAACCTGCCTTTCAATGGTGATATCAGGACTTACAGACAACAGAAACATTACACCCTACAAAGTCGCAAAATTTGCCGAGAAAAACGGTTATTATATAGAAGGAACGGGAACTTCATGGAATATAATGACCGAGGGTGTATCTTCATTTGGTATAACAGGCATTGAAATCCCACTGAGCAAAAACAGTATATTTTCACATCTTGAAAACAACGAACCTATAATATGCAGTATGCGACCCGGAGACTTTACAACAGCAGGACATTTTATTGTACTTACCAAAACAGAAAACGGACAGATAAAAGTTAATGATCCAAACAGCCGCTCACGTAGTAAAATTTGGAGTTATGAGACACTCGAAAAACAGATAAAAAATTTATGGGCATTCAGCAAAAGCTGATGCCCATTTTTTACTTCTTTAACATCTCCACAAAATACATCTTCACACCAGAAGGCACAATTCTTAAAATATTATTTATAACTCCGGGCACTATCACGCCCCTGTTACGCATCAGTCCATCAACCGCAATTTTTGCCGTTTTCTCTGCCGACATTGCCCATATCGGTGTCTTTTGACCTGCCTTTTCAAAAAACTTTGTTCTGGTCGTTCCCGGACACAATGTACTTACAATCACACCTCTTGCCGCCGCTTCCTGCCTTATTGCTCTGCTGTAGCTGTACAGAAATGATTTGCTTGCAAAATATGTGGATGTATAAGGTCCCGGCTGAAAAGCCCCTGTCGAAGCCACATTGAGAATTTTGCCCCTGCCATTTTCATACATATCACGAAGGAATAATTTACAAAGGCAAACCGATGTAGTTACATTTAACTGTATCATTTTTTTATCATCATTTATATTTATACTTTCTGTCCCACCTAACAGACCAAAGCCTGCATTATTGACAACAATTTCAACATCTGTCCCCAAAGCTTTCACCTTATGATACAGCTTTTCTGCTCCACCTGATATACTCAAATCCTGTTCGACAATGATTATCTGCTTTGTGCTTTTCACAATTTTCGACTTCTTAACTTCAAGTTTTCTTTTTGCTATGGCAAGATTTTTTCTGCTTGAAGAAGCAAGAATCACTCCATAACCTCTATCAAGAAATTCTCCTGCCATAGCAAACCCTATTCCACTTGTGCCACCTGTAATCAATGCATATTTCATTTTATATGTCTCCATTTTAATCCAAATCGTTAATTAGTTCCCTTATTTCTAATTATTAATATAAGCACCGATTACATGATAGTCAACTGCTATCTTTCAGCCATCAATATGTATAATTGTTCTTATTACCAATATTTATGCTGCCATGAGACTACATAATCTCCTATCAAATCATATTGGACCTCCACGATATGACCGTCATCTGTCTTACCAAAAAGAGTAACGCAGCCCTGTAGCATATCCTGCTTCCACATATTATATTTTTCATAAGTATCATCATCTTTTGTTTCCTTAACAATATTTATACCATATACATCTTTCATTTCCTTTTTTATCTTATCTTTAGCCATCTCCAAATACTTATCGGCTTCTTTTTTATTCTTATAAGCAGCCTCATATTTTTTCAATTTCCCCTTAACATTCTTTATATTATGTTCATTATATGCATCTCCCCACTGTCCACAATACTCAGTAAGGTCTGTACTCTGCGATTTACATCCCCACAGATAATCTCCGCTTTCTGCTACAGTGTCAAAAGATGCCATAATCCCCATCTGTATAATGCTGTCATCATCAAATATAATCGGTGCTTTAAAAACTATACGGCTTTCTCTGATAAGGTCCCCATAAAATTTTCCGTTTACAATTTTATCTTCATCTCTCTTCCAGTCAATTTCCGCTGTTATCTTGTTTTTCTTTCCCTTGAGTTCCTTTAACATATAATTCCAGCCGCTGTTTTCTGATTCATCAATAATTTCTCTGAAAGTTCTTTTATAACCATAATCACTTGACTTTTCAGCATCAGAAAGATACTTTCCAGTTTTTGCGTCTTTATACCTTATGAACGAAATTTCATATCCCTTATAAGAATATTCTTCCACGACCTCCTTCGTCATTTTTTTCTCGCCCTCTGAAGGAGTTTCCCCCTCCATACTTTCACTTGACGCATCAACTCCTACTTTTGCCACATCGTTCGCTTTAATATCTGATGCCTCGGTCTTTATATTTTGGTACTTCATCGCTCCTATCAGACCAATGCATCCCACCGTAAATAATGCGGTTGTTGCAATCATTAAAATTTTTTTATTGTATCTCATAACTTTCCCTCCCGTTTTGCTTTACATATAGTAGAAATCTACAATATGGTCTCCTAACATATCATATTCTGTCATTGTATCTTCACCGGATTTTGTTTTTCCTCTAAGCATTACCATGCCTATATCATAACCTGTCCTCTTCTCTGTAAAATCTCTATAAATTTCTATTCCCCACACATTTTCCAATTCTTTCTTTGCTTTCTGGGCATATTCAGCAAACAGCTTTTTCTTTTCATCTCTGTTTTTCAATTTTTCTGCAATTTCCGGATATGCCTTTGCAACCGCTCCATCTTCATATCTGTCATCACTTCCCGGTTTTGTACCGCTTGCCTTTCTGTATATGCTCAGATATTTACCTGTTTCCGGTTCAAAATTAAAACTGGCAGCCATATTTCTCTCATTCCCATCCTGTGAAAGGAAATCCATGCTGACTCTTCTCTTTAAATATCCGTAAAATTTACCATCTACTATTTTGTCCTCATCTCTGCGCCACTCTACATACGCCCGTATTACACCTTTTTTGCCTTTTAATTCCTTAATCTGGCTCCAATTATTCTCCTCAGCACAATCAATCACTTTTTTAAATAATGCCTTGTATCCGACATCTCCGGTTTGTTCATCATCCGAAACATAAACACCTGTATTTTTATTCTTGATTTGTATAAATGATATTGTATAACCCTTATACTCATATTCATCCTTAGTTACCAGCTGCAGATTGTTGTTGTCATCCTCAATATAAGGTGTTTCTCCTTCCAGACAATCACTCGATGCATCAACTCCTGCTTTTGCCACATCAGTTTCTTTGATGTCTGATGCCTCGGTCTTTATATTTTGATATTTCATCGCTCCTATAAGACCAATACATCCCACTGTAAATAATGCGGTTGTTGCAATCATTAAGATTTTTTTGTTATGTTTCATAACTCTCATCCTCCCTTTTTATATTTTTTATGTTAAGACAAGTATATCTTTCCTACCTTATCAAAAAACAACCATAAAGTTATCAAACGGTAAACATTTCAAAAATTATTACTGCAACGGTATTCTCACTGTAACGGTAGTTCCTACCCCTTTTTGCGAACTGTATTCCAATGTTCCGTCATGTTTTTCAACTATTTTCTGGCAAAGTGATACTCCAAGTCCTGTCCCTCCCTGCTTTCTGCTTCTTGACTTATCAACACGATAAAACGGCTCTTTTATCTTTTCAATTTCCTCCTGATTCATTCCGCAGCCGTTGTCCTCAACCTTAAAAACAGTTTCATTCTCAGTTTCATATACATATGTATTGATTTTTCCATATTCATCCGTTGCCCTGAATGCATTTTCAAATATATTCCTAAGCAGCATTTCCAATAGCTGCTCATCACCAAACAGCCTGTCTGTTTTAACATCCCACTTTGCATCAATGCGTTTATCCGCAAATCTCTTTTTCTGCCAGTCTGCAAGCACATCTGTAAATTTCTTCATATTGATATTTTCTTTTTTTATGTCGGAATGTCTTATCACAGCAAGATCAAGCAGTTCATATGACATATTCTGCATACGTCTGGCTTCATGTCCTATAAACTCCAGACATTCCATTCTTTCATCCTCAGAAATTTTTGCTCTCTCCATGTACTCAACAAAACCGCAAATACCCGTTACCGGCGTTTTCATTTCATGCGCAAGATTATCAATAAACCACTGTTTTCTCTCGGTCTCATCCATAATCTGTTTCATGTTTTTTTCTATTGTCTCCGCCATGATATTTATATTTTTTCCAAGAACAGCCAATTCATCATTTCCCTTTATGTCAGTTCTTGTTTTCAAATCACCTCCCGCCATCTTTTTAACTGTCTCATTCAGATTTACAACAGGTTTTATGCATTTTTTTAAAACGAACACCATAAATATCGCCATAATAATTGATATTGCGACACTTCCAATCGCATAATATATTCTGATATTTTTCCACATACTGTCCAAATTATATAAAGTTTTTTCATATCCGAAATAATAAATTGTTTTTCCGTATTTTTGTACCTTAAAAACCATCAGTCTTGTATGACCGTCTATATAACATTTAACAACTTTATTATCTGTAATATTTTTTTGCTGATATTTAAAATGTGATTTATCCGAATAATAGATTTTCTTTTTATTCTTTCCTTCCCACAATCCCAGTTCAATTTTTTGCTGCTTATAATAATTTGTGTACTTCTGAATTGTTTTTTTTATGTCTGTATCCTGCATTTGAGAACTCTGAATTTCACCGTAAATCTGGTCTATTATCATTCCAAAATCCCCTATTGCCTGATTTTTCTCTGCTTGAATGTTCTGTCTGTATGTAATACCAAACAATAAATATATTGCAATGTTAAGAATTATCAATATAGGTACTATAAGCACAATATACAATTTCTGCCATAGTTTCATAGCCGACTCCCCTCTTTCATTCTGTTTCCAATCTGTAGCCAAGTTTATTTATCGTACAGATTTCCTTTTCAAGTCCAAGCTTCTTTCTGAGCTTTCTTATATGTACGTCAACCGTCTTTGTATCTCCCATATAATCCCATCCCCATGCAAGTTCAAGAAGTTTCTCCCTTGACATCGCCATGTTTCTGTTTAAAATAAGCACTTCCAAAAGTTCATATTCCTGTGGTGCAAGCTGCACCCTCTCTCCATTTTTAAAAACGTCGTGTCTGTCAAGATGTACCTCAACATCACTTATCCTAAAAACATCATCATTCTTTTTCGTTCTGCGCAGAACCACGTTTATCCTTGCAATTAATTCAAGAATTTCAAAAGGCTTTACAATATAATCCTCCGCCCCTATTGACAAACCATGCAGCTTGTCATCAAGTTCTCCTTTTGCAGTCACAAAAATAACAGGTACATCTTTAGTTTTTTCCATGACTTCAAATCCCGACATTCCGGGCAGCATTACATCCAGCAGTACCAAATCGAAGTCACCCTTTTCAATCATTTTAAGACCTTCCCTGCCATCATATATTTGTGTGCATTTATGACCGACCATCTTTAAATTTCTTGCAACCATTTCATTTATAGTAGTATCATCTTCCACAATTAAAATATTTGCCATTTATTTTCTCCCTCAAAAACTTTGTTTTTCGCTCTTACAATTTTCTTTTAAAATTACTTTCACTTAATATTAACATAATATAGTAACCAAATGATTAACACATTTCATCTTAATTTCATATAATGATGCAAGAGACAAAAATCTCAGGAGGTTGTTTTGTATTATGTATCTCAAAAACTGTATCAAAAAAGCAACACAATACAACTGCTGTCTCGACAGAAAAGCCATATGCATGAAACGCTCATGGGACGATGTTTCAAAAATGCTCGACACTTTCTGTGACTGTAAAAAATGCAGCAGCTGCAAAGCCTGCAAAAAGCGCCCCAAATGTAAATGCAGGCATTAACTTATTTTCACAGACATGTTAAAATAAAAATATATAAAATAAATTTAAAAAATATTTATACAGGAGAAAAAAATGTTTACGCCAAAACTTATAGTCACCGATTTAGACGGAACTGCTTTAAAAAACAACAAAGAAATAGCGGACGAAACCATAGCCGCATTTGAAAACTGCCGAAAAAAAAGCATTCATGTTGCCATTGCAACTGCGAGATATATCGGAGGTGCTGCATATTACGCAAATAAACTTCATGCTGATTTCCAGATACTTACAGACGGAACACTTGTATATCAGAACGGTAAACTTATATATTCCCGGACAATGTCTGTAGACATGACAAATAATATTATTGATGAACTTAAAAATTACGGTTACACCTCACACATAGCAATCCCTACAACAACAGCACTTTGCAGATACCCTTACAACCCTGATGACTCCTCCACTAATGACAATACTCCTGCCAAAGCTGCAAAAAAGTCCAGTGATACACTCAACCTTAACGATATAAAACAAGACCATTCTCCCGGAATTTCATTTGATATAGACAAACCTTTTCCGGAAGAAGCCTGCAAAATTGTCGCACACATCTCCTCTGACAATGACGCAAAAGCTATCGCCGATAAATGCGGCTGTGCATATTTTCATTATCGTGGAGAGGATACATACACTTTTTTCCACAAAAAGGCAAGCAAACTTGATGCAATTCAACAAATTGCCGACTTTATTAACATTTCACTTGATGATATTTGTGCATTTGGTGATGATATAAACGATATAGAAATGATAGAACATTGCGGATATGGTGTCGCAATGGAAAACTCACTTGATATTGTAAAAGAAAAAGCAGACTTTGTTACTTTGTCAAATGAAGAAAATGGCGTTGCTAAAGCATTATCGCAAATAATTGACATACGATAGTGTACATAAAAAACTTGGTTCACTCAAATTTATCCCATATTGCCCTGAGAACAAAGTTAAAAAAATACCCCACCGGATTTCTCCGATGAGGTATTTTTATTTTGCCATTCCGACAATAAATACTTTGCTTATAAAAGCTCAGTAAATTATTTAAGTGTAACCTTAGCACCTTCAGCTTCGATCTTTGTCTTAATGTCTTCAGCTTCATCTTTAGAAGCACCTTCTTTAAGAACCTTAGGAGCGCCGTCAACAACTTCCTTAGCTTCCTTAAGTCCTAAACCTGTTACTTCACGAACAACCTTGATAACCTTAACTTTGTTTGGTCCAACTTCTGTAAGCTCTACGTCGAACTCGTCTTTCTCAGCTGCTCCGTCAGCACCTGCTGCACCTGCTGCAACTACAACACCTGCTGCTGCAGAAACACCAAATTCTTCCTCACAAGCTTTTACTAAATCATTTAATTCTAAAACTGTCATGCCTTTGATAGCATCGATAAATTCCTGAGTTGTCATCTCATTACCTCCATAATAAATATATTTTATAAATTCGTTGCATCAGTTTAACTGATGTAGTTTCTTTGGAAACCTACTGTTTCCTTTTCGTTCAAATAATTAAGCCTCTGCAGCTCCATCACCCTTTTCAGCGATCTGATTAAGAACACGAGCAAGATTTGTGATAGGTGACTGTAAAGAACCAAGTAACTTGGAAATAAGTTCCTCTCTTGAAGGGATGCTTGCAAGAGCCTTAACACCATCAACATCATAAAATGTACCTTCAACTACTGCACCCTTGAACTCAAGTGCTTCAGCTTCTTTTGCAATGTTGTTAAGGATTCTGATAGGAGCAGTTGCATCCTCTTTTGAAATAGCGATAGCAGATGGTCCGTCAAGTAAATCATCTAACTGAGCAAAATCAGTTCCTTCAAAAGCACGCTTCATAAGTGTGTTCTTGTAAACTTTGTACTCACATCCTGCCTCTCTAAGTCCTTTACGAAGCTTTGTATCCTGCTCTACTGTAAGTCCACGATAATCTACAAGTACAACAGTTGCAGCGCCTTCAACCTTTGCCTTAATCTCATCAACTATAGGCTGTTTGATTTCAACTTTTGCCATGAGTAAGTCTCCTTTCCTGGGTTTTCCCCATAATATCCACTGCAGACAGACATATAATTTGCTCTGTAAAGTAAACTATTATAAAACAGCTTCTTTCAGACAAAATAAAAAACCTCGCCGCATAATTCAAGCCGAACGAGGTGAAAATAATTCATATAGAAATTCATCTTCCTCGGTAGGCGTTTGTACTTACACCGGTTCACCGGCACCTACTGTCTACGGCAGTGTGTCCTGCAAATCACAGAACAAAAATAATATTACCACAGTTTAAATATGTATGTCAAGTACTTTTTTGCGTTTAATAATCTCCGCACTACTCCCTCGCCTTTCTGTTTATATACTCAGCCTTATATTTAGAATAAACTATAGTCTGGTCATGATACAATCCATAATATCCGGACAAAAGATAACTAACGCTTATGGCAATAAGAAAGAATGGAACCGCTTCATATCCAAAAAGCTCAAATGCTATGAGCATTGAAGTTATAGGACAGTTTGTTACACCGCAGAATACAGCCATCATTCCGACTGCGGCGCAAAGTGACGGCGAAAGTCCCACTATATTTCCAAACAGGCATCCAAAAGTTGCTCCTATAAAAAATGACGGTACTATTTCGCCACCCTTAAAACCGGCCTCAAGAGTCAATGCTGTAAAAATCATCTTCCATATAAACGCCATTGGATTCACTTTTCCGCCAATTGCCCTGACTATAACAGGTACACCTGCGCCCATATAATCATCAGTATGTAATATTACAGTTAAAATAATAATTATAATACTTGAAAAAACAATTCTTACATACGGATTTTTTATTTTCTCTCTATATAAATCACCCAGCCCGTGAAGTACCATACAAAAAACAACACTTATAGCCGCACAGCACATTGCCAGTACAATTATTTTTAAACTCGGAACCAATTGAAACTGTGGTATATGTAAAATATTAAATGCATTCGGTCCAATTCCCATATGCGTTGCAAATTTTGAAGCAATCAACGCCGCAAATACACACGGAACAAGCGCAGCATAATACATAACACCGACACTCACTACCTCCATTGAAAATATTGACGCCGCTATAGGTGTTCCAAATATTGCTGAAAATGCAGCGCTCATGCCACACATGACAACAATTCTCCTGTCTTTCTCATCAAATCGAAATAATCTGCCAAGCTGATTGCCTATACTCCCTCCAAGCTGCAATGCTGCCCCTTCTCTGCCGGCAGAACCACCAAAGAAATGCGTTATTATAGTAGAAATAAAAATAAGCGGAGCCATTTTGAACGGAATTTCACTCTCAGCATGAATTGTAGATAAAACAAGGTTTGTTCCCTTATCATTTTTGTATTTAAAAATTCCATATAAAGCAACAATCACAATGCCACCTAAAGGCAGTGCAAATATTATCTCCGGATGCTGCGTTCTGATTTCAGTAACAACTCTCAGGCAATAAGCAAACAATGTACTGAATGAACCTACAACAATCCCGACTATAGCCGAGAAAACTCCCCATCTTATAAATCTGTATATATTTTTATAAATTCTTGATATATAAAACTTTATCATCTGATATTTTTTCATTTTTTCAATTATTCCTTTTTATTATTTTCTTATATGATTCTAATCCTTAAGATATTGGGTTCAAAAGACATTTTGAACCTTGCATCATAATTCTTAATTATATAAGAAGAAACACTTTTTTGCAAAATTATCCTATTATTATTCATTTGTGCCATATCTTTATTAGTTTCGTTCTCCTTTATTAGTATTCATTACTATTTGTTAGACATTTATAACCCAGATGCATATATACATCGCACCTCTTTCCCTTAATCTGGAAAATATCTGCAAAATAAATATATATTTTTCTAAAAATGTTATTTTTTCTTTTCTGAGCAACACATTCACCCTTAAACGGCATTTTTCCGTCGTTTTAAAAAAAATGTATTTTTTTTGTTGACAAAGTAAATAATAAATGATAGTATATAGCACATAAACAGTAATAATTACTATTTAATTTTTTAAATTATTTTTTAAACAATTTTACAAACAATACAATTTTTTAAGAAAAGGAGATTATTATTATGGCAAAATGGGTATGTTCAGTATGCGGTTATGTTTACGAAGGAGAGACAGCTCCTGAAAAATGTCCACAGTGTGGAGTTCCTGCTGAAAAGTTCAACAAACAGGAAGAAGGCGAGCTTACATGGGCTGCAGAGCATGTTGTAGGTGTAGCACAGGGTGTAGATGAAGAAGTTCTTCAGGGTCTCAGAGACAATTTCAACGGAGAATGTTCAGAAGTAGGTATGTACCTCGCTATGGCAAGAGTTGCTCATCGTGAAGGATATCCTGAAATCGGTCTTTACTGGGAAAAAGCAGCATATGAAGAAGCAGAGCATGCAGCTAAATTTGCTGAACTTCTCGGCGAAGTTATCACAGACAGCACAAAGAAAAATCTTGAGATGCGTGTAGATGCAGAGTGTGGCGCTACAGCAGGAAAGATGGCTCTTGCTAAGAAAGCTAAAGAACTCGGACTTGATGCTATTCACGATACAGTACATGAGATGGCTAGAGATGAGGCGAGACATGGCAAAGCATTCAAAGGCTTACTTGAAAGATACTTTGGATAATTTCACAAACCCAAATTAAAAATATAAATATAAAAAGCAGCTGTACTTTAATTATATTTGATACCTGAAAAATTTAAACTTTCCAAGGTAGTACAAAATATTTAAATGCAGCTGCTTTTTTATTACAGTTATTTTCTTATTCAGTTATTTTTAATCCAGCAACTCAACTATATGCAAATCATTTCTCAATGCAAGATCCACAAAACCTGTTCCTATCTGTACAAGCGGTCTCAATATATTATATTTATTAAATAAAATTATTCTTCCCTCCTGACCATTGTTCAGCCTTACCTTACACTGTATGAATGTCTGTGCAAGTCTCGATGTAAATGTCAAAAGAGCGACCGGGTCAAAATTTTTACTCTGAGTTTCGCTTAACTGTATCAAAACCTCGAAAGGAGACAGCTTTCTAAATCCTATTTCTTTCATAAGCATAGTATCATATACATCGGCTATCGCAATAACTCGTGCTATCGGATTTATACTTTTATTGTTAACACTAAGCGGAAAACCGGTTCCATCGGCATGCTCATGATGTGTTAAAACCGCCTGCTTAATACTCTGGTCTAAATCTTTATTTTTAACTAATTCATACCCATACATTGTATGTTTTGTAAAAGGTCCCTGCCCGTCAAGTTCCTTATGGAAAGAAAATCCTTTTAATTCATTTTGTGCAAATTTAAGAATACCAATATCATGCAGAATTCCCGCAATTGCAACTCTGTCAATCATTTCATCGCTATATCCCATCCAGCCTGCAAGTATCTGTCCCCACAATGCAACATTAACAGAATGGTTATAAAGTCCCGTTGCATTCTCTTTCATCTTTGACAGTAACACGCACAGATTTACTGTAGTATCAGCCTTAGTCACGACCTCGTTCAACGAATCAAGCAATTCATTAACATCTACATCCTTATCATTTGATGCAATTTCTTTAAGATTTCTTGATACAGTGTCCTCTGCAATTTGAAATCCCTCTTTAAAAGCCTTTTCCTGTTCAGGTGTTATTTTACTTACTTCCTGATTGCTTTCTTCAGCCACACTATATTCAACATTTACAAAATCTATAAAATGCTTTGTCAAAAGTTCAATAATTTCCTGTGTAACAACCGTTCCTGAACCAATCAAGAACGTACCTGTCTTTGAATAGATATTGTCCTTTATTATCATTCCGCTTTTCAGCCTATTTAGCCGAATACGCATTTGTGCCATTTTTACTCTCCTTTTATCACTAATTTACTTTTACAAAATTATTTTTTTAAATTATATTCTTTAATTTTTTTACATATATATTATACAATATATTTTTTTTATTTCCACTATTAAGTAAATCAGTTTTTTTTGACATTCTATTATTTTATTGCTATAATATATTTAATTAGTAATTATTATTGTTTAGAACTTGAAAACCCTTTCTTTTATATTATTATATAGGAGTGATTTTTATGTCTGCTATTAGATACAGCAAACAGCGTGAGGCTATCAAAGACTATCTGAAATCTGTCACATGCCATCCGACGGCTGACACAGTTTACGCAAATATTCAAAAACTATTTCCTAATATAAGCCTTGGCACCGTCTACAGAAATCTAAATTTTCTCGTTGAACATGGAGAAGCTATTCAAATAGATTGCGGTGACGGTTTCGTTCACTTTGATGGAAATGCTGTTCCTCATAATCACTTTTTTTGCAGATCATGTAAAAAATTATTAGATATCGAAATGGATTCTATAAGCCATATAGACATCATTGCTAATGCCAATTTTCCCGGAAAAATTGAGGGACACACGGTACTTTTTCATGGTCTTTGTGGTGACTGCTGTTCAGATTTAAACAAAAATGAAAATTTAAAGAATAATTAAATACCACCCCCCAATAGTTAGATTTTTAGGTCTAACCTTTTGGGGGCGGTATATACTTCACATTCGGTATCTTATTTTTGTATATTTATTTTATCAAATGCAGCTCTTAATACAGATACATCCGCATCTTTGTCTATCTGCAATGTTATTCCCATCTTCTTTGAGTATATATTTTCCTCCGAAAATTCAGATTTTGACATTGCTATTATAGGAAGATACCCTCCATTGCTCTTCTCGTATTTTCTTATCTGCAAAGCCAAATCATAACCGCTTTTTTCAGGAAGCTGAGCATCTGTTATTATTGCCGAATAATATCCTGCTCCTCTTTCCTTATACATACACAGTGCTTCGCTTCCAGTAGACGCACTTTCAACCAGAAATCCAAGATATTTAAGTTTTTGCCTTAATAAGTTTTTTAATGTTACAAGATTTTGGACTATCAAAATTCGTTTTATGGCACTTATTTTTTTACCGCCTGATTCTGCCATGATTGCTTTAACAACCGTATCTTCATCATTCTGAAAATAATTTTTATCCGTCGAAACAGGTAAACTTATAGTACATCTCGTTCCAACACCTAAACTGCTTTTTATTTCCAGATCACCATTTAAAACTCTTACAATATTATTAGAAAGCCACAATCCCAATCCGATTCCGCTTCTTTTTTCCTTTTGTGAATAATTTAAAGGAATACTTTTTACAGCTTTATCAATAATACCTTTATCAATTCCCGGACCATTATCTTCTATAATAAATCTATATATATATATTTCTCCAAATTTTTGTCTGCTCTCCACAACTTTAATTCTTATATTTCCATTATTATCCGTATACTGAACCGCATTTAACAAAATATTCTTTATTACCTGCTTTAATCTCATTTTATCAATAAAAACATAGTGATGTACAACTTCATCAAAATTTACACTCAGCTCATGTTTTTTTTCTTTAATAAAAACAGCAAGTTCATTTATAATTTCTTCTATAAGCTCTTTTATGGATATTCTTTCAAACAAAAATTTTATGTCACCTGTTTCTATTCTGCTTACATCTACAATTTTATTTATATTTTCAAGAAGCAATTCAGAAGCCTCTCTTATCTTTTTTATATAACTCTCATTATCCTCGCAATATTTTTTTGACATACTTAACATATCAGTAACTCCCATAATATAATTTACCGGAGCTTTCATATGTTGACCGATATGTCTTAGAAATGCATTTTTTGCCTCGTTTGCCACATTTGAAACATCATAAGCAGATTTAAGAGACTTATTTTTCATAATTTCTCTCAGTTTTTCCTTATGAACATCTTTTACAGTCATAACACACTCTCTAACCATGCCATTTTCATCTGAGTTAAGCCAAATAAAACTCATTCGACTCAACAAAAACTTCTGCTCTAAATTTATATATCTCATATATTCAAAAGATACCACTCTTTTTTCTTCTGAAAGAACTTTCCTTATATGTTCCCGCTTCATAAAATTTCTTACATCTTCAAGATACTCTTTTGATATTATTTTTTGTGTAATATTTGAAACATATTGCGTATAATTCATCATGTGACCTGTATCATGCTCATCTCCACGCATCTGTTCAAAGATGTAAATATTGTCCTCTTTCATATTACATATTGATACTACATAAAAAACTTGCTTTATCGCAGCAAAAATATTTCTGCTGCTAACAATCTCCATTTCTTCCCTAAATACACATATACAATAATTTTTATCTCCAGCCAGATAAAACTCTGCCGAAAAATATCCGCCAAGTTCTAAGTTATATGAAGAAATAACCTCTGTTTTCTTCACCCCATCAAAGATATCTTCAATTGCACATATCAACTGGTTATATTTATCTTTAAAAAGAAAATAAAGAATATTATTGTCCGTCTGGGCTATCAGACTTTTCTTCTTTTTAAGTGCATCATTTAAATAAACTTCTTCAAAACCAATATTTTTTTCTAAATTTCGTTTGATTACAATAACACTGACAGGCATATTATCAAACGCTTTTGTAAATTCCAATTTTGCCCCTCCATTATCACATTTGAAGCCCCCTGTACTCCACGCAGGTCGAAAAAACGATAAGTGTCTTTGTTCTGCCATATTTCTGTAATTCTCCAATAAATTGATCTAATTCATCTGTACTTGGAAACAACACTTCAAGAAGCATCGAATAATCACCTGTTACACAATTACATTCTACAACATTTTTACAACTGTTTATATAAGGATAAAAATCCTTTTTGTCGATTGGTGACACCTCAAGATTTATAAATGCCTTTATGTGATATCCCAGTTTTATTGGATTTATTCTTGCATGAAACCCCTCTATATATCCATTCTGTACAAGATTTTCAATTCTTGCTGACACAGCAGGTGATGACAGATAAACCTTTTGTGCAATCTCTTTCAACGACATTCTTGCATTTTCCTGAAGCATCGTTATTATCATTTTATCAATATTATCTAATTCATCATTTTTCATTTTTCCCTCCATACTGCCGGCATATTTTTACTATATTAATATTCAAAATTTATTTCAGACTTTTAAGTTTATTTCGGATAAAACATCTGATTATCAGCCTAATAAAATTAAGTTTTATGTTTTTATACTTATTATAATAGCATAAAACTCATTAATTCTGTAAATTATTTTTTATTGCCACAATACTCTTGACCAAAACCGATTTCAGGCGTAATATCACAAATGTTGATGTGTCAGACACAATACAGATATAGATGACATCTATACATTTACGAATGTTACTTTTATCTGATGATGACAATACAGTGACACTCATAAATTTAATTTAATATTTTTTAACGCCCAAAAGAAATCAGGAATAGTTATTTTTTTCCTGATTTTTTTATTTTAAAAATTGTTCACATTTAATTAACAAAAACAACATTGCAGGTTCACATTCGATTGTTATTATAACATCATCAAATGAAACGAAATCATTTGATAGTGCTTAAATTTTTTTCATACCTTCTCCTTAAGAATCGTCACTCCAGGCGATTCTTATTTTTTTCTTTAAAACATTTCAAACAACACAGCCAATATATGCTATAATTGCAATGAACAGAGAAAAACAACGGAGGTTAATAAATTAAAAATGAAAGATAAATTTTTAAAAGCAGCCGCCATCACCCCTGACATAAAAGTCGGTGATACGGATTTTAATACAGAAAACATAATAAAATCAATGAATATAGCACATAAACAGGGCGTAAAACTTGCCGTTTTCCCTGAACTTGTAATATCCGGCTACACATGCAGCGACCTTTTTTTACAGGATATTCTTCTTAAAGGTTCACTCAACGGTTTAAAAAAGATAATAAATGCATCAGAAAATCTTGATATGATAACCATAGTCGGTTTACCTTTTCTATTCAATTTCAAACTTTATAATGTCGCCGCCGTAATATTTGATGGTGAACTTCTTGGAATAGTTCCAAAACAGCATATTCCAAATTATTCAGAATTTTATGAAGCAAGGCACTTCTCTACAGGAAATAAAGAAGTATCATATATAGAAATCCCTGAACTTGGTGACACATGTTCATTTGTTCCTTTTGGTGCAAACCAGCTTTTCAAAGCAGAAAATCTTCCTGAACTTGTCATTGGCATCGACATTTGTGAAGACTTATGGATGCCTATTCCACCATCATGTTATCACGCTATGGCTTCTGCCACTGTTATTGCCAATCTTTCAGCAAGCGACGAAACTACAGGTAAAGACCTTTACAGACGTGAACTTGTAAAAAATCAATCAGCAAGACTCGTAAGTGGCTACATCTATGCCGATGCCGGCGAGGGCGAATCCTCAACCGATCTTGTATTTGCAGGACATAATTTAATAGCTGAAAACGGAAGTATACTTGCTGAGACAAAAAGATTTGAAAACGGTATCGCAATAAGTGAAATCGACCTTGGCAAACTTGTAAGTGAACGCAGACGAATGTCAACATTTACCATAAACGCTCCTGAAGAAAACGGCTATGAAGTAACTGCATTTGAGTTTAAAAATATTGGCGATACAATTCTCACCCGTTATTTTGAAAAAACACCATTTGTTCCTAACGACAAAAATGACCGCAACCGCAGATGTGATGAGATATTAAACATTCAGGCAAAGGGATTAAAAAAACGTCTTGAACACACGCATTGCAAATCGGCTGTTATCGGAATTTCGGGCGGACTCGACTCAACACTTGCCCTTCTTGTAACTGCAAAAGCTTTTGATATGCTCGGACTTGACAGAAGCGGTATCTGTGCAGTCACAATGCCTTGTTTCGGAACAACTGACCGAACATATCAGAATGCGTGTATTCTGACTGAAAAAATCGGTGCTACACTTAAAGAAGTCCCTATCCATGAAGCCGTAAACCTTCATTTCAGAGACATAGGACATGACAGTTCAATCCATGATGTAACTTACGAAAATTCCCAGGCAAGACAACGAACACTTATCCTTATGAATCTTGCCAATGAATTAAACGGAATGGTCATAGGAACAGGTGACATGTCGGAACTTGCACTCGGATGGGCAACCTACAATGGTGACCATATGTCTATGTACGGTGTAAACTGCTCAGTACCAAAAACCCTTGTAAGATACCTTGTCTTATATTATGCCGAGACAACACCTGACAAACAGCTTCATGATGTACTTATGGATGTACTTGATACACCTGTAAGTCCGGAACTCCTTCCACCTGACAAAGACGGGAAGATTGCCCAAAAAACAGAAGACCTCGTTGGTCCATATGAATTACACGATTTCTTTTTGTACTACATTATGAGATTTGGGTATGCCCCTTCCAAAATATACCGTCTGGCAAAATACACATTCAACGGCGAATATGACAAAGAAACAATCTACAAATGGCTTAGAACATTTTACTGGCGTTTCTTTGCACAGCAGTTCAAACGCTCATGTCTCCCTGACGGTCCAAAAGTCGGAAGTGTCGCGCTGTCTCCAAGAGGTGACTGGCGCATGCCTAGCGATGCATCGGTGAATATTTGGATAAAAGATATTGAACAGTTAGAAATGTAAACACAAAAAGGGTAGGTACCATTTGGCATCTACCCCTTTTATCAGACTTATTTTTATAACTCTGTATAAGATATCCGGTATTCAAACAATCTCATCCGTTTATCATTATGAACTTTTGAAATAAGTTCCTGTGTTGGATTATTTAAACAAATAATACCATACACCTTTTTAGATTTGAATTTTTCACTTTTCTCGAACCAGTCAAGATACTGAGCCGTCTGCTCATAGGCATCATCATATCCACTATCCTTCTTCAATTCAACAATATACAAATTTCCTGCAGCATCTTCACACAATAAATCAAGTCTTCCAATCGGAATAATATATTGACGGCCATACTCGCCTTTTCGTTTATATACTTTAAGTTTGATACCAAATACAGGAATACCATTTTCTATTCTTGCAGTAAGCTCATCCTCTAACAGCTTCTCATTAGAAAACTGCTGTCGTTTTACCCCAATATCTATTGTGACCTTTTCAGTACTTTCGTTGTCATCAATATCCGGTTCGACTGCTATATCATATTTTTTCAATCGTGCATTATGATTATCCAACTTTTTCACTCTGTCACGAATAGCTTTAGCAACTTTAAACTCTCCGGAATTAACAAATTTCTTTGCATCTACATTCCTGCCAAGTGCAATTAAAACACGAACATAATTATTGGCTGCACATGGCAAGTCTTTCTTAGCCTCCAAACATTGTTTGAAAATCTCTTTAGCTTCTAAGTATTTCTTCTGTTTATATAATGAATAACCCAGATTATTCAAAGTAAATTGCATTTCAGGAGCAAGTTCATAACTCAGACGATAATACTTTTCTTCGTCGACATAATTTTTAATCTTTCCACTAGACCATGCCAACATCCAATAAATATCTGACATAAAGAAATAATATTCCTGCTCAACCTTTTCAAAGCAGGCGATAGCATTATTCCACATAGACATATTGTAATATGTATATCCAAGTATTTCATTCGGAGATTTATAGTTAGGATACTTCTGAATAAATGAAAGCAGAGCATCAACTACAACATCATTATTATTACTCCGATAATACAAATACATCAAATCACACAACTCCGGTATTCCGTCCTCAGACTTTACACTTTTCACCTCGTCTGTAATAAAATCCAAAATTTCATCAGGTGCATTTTTGAAAGGAACCAGGAAAAAATCCAGTAACCCATCCTCATTCAAAACACCTTGTTTAAGCTGTTCACTACACACTTTATGTATATTGTCTTTGCACTTTTTATACTGCTTTTTCAAATAATAATAGAATGCCCAAAAGAAGTAACTGTCTTTATCCAGTTTTTCTATATTTTCATATAGCAGTTTAATCAAAGAACCATCATCTGCTGCCAACAGTGCGTCATCATACTTAACAAATCCCTCCGTTAATGCAAAAACCAGCTCATCACAAAACTTTCTCCTTAACATTTGGATATTCGGATGACTGCTAAACATATCCAGCTTGGCAGATATTTCTTCGGCTGTCATACTGCTTGGAAATTCTTTATTATAAAAGTCCTCTATAGATTTTAATTCTTCATCAATCATGCACAAACACCTCTCTGTAACAGGCATATTCACTTTTTTTCAGCTTCAATCTGCTTTATCAATTCTAAAACAGTATCTTCACTTTCCTCTATTTCATCTGCTATTTGTGCAATGTCTTTGCCTTTTGCAAGTTTCTTTTTTATCTGGTCTTTTAAACCTTCGCTCCTACCTTCATTTCTTCCTTCAATTCTTCCGTTTTCCTCTCCAATCTTTATTCCACGAATATACATCTTCTTTGCTTCCGTCTCTATTACTTTTCCTCCCATTATTACATCAACTCCTCTCCTGATTTTCTCATATTTCTTTGCTATATTATCTACTACTTTTTTTGACAGTTCTACTATTATTCTGCTTTCTAGTTCCGTCATCTTGCCTTCCTGTACCAGCTGTTCCATTTTGGCACAAATTTCTTCAAACTCTTTCACAAGTTCTTTTAATGCTGTCTCATCCTCATTATATTTCGGAAAGTTCGCTTCATGTGTGAATATGTAAAACGGTATTAACAAATACATTTCTTTGTTCCATATATCCTGCAATGTATACTTCTGCATTTTTATAATAGGTATATCGTAGTATAACTCGCCGCCGGGTGTGACAAATTTCATTTTCATTACATCACCTGTGTTTTCATTTGAACGCAGAAATAATACTGCTGAATGAGGGAATGTTACTGTTAAAACTCCACCACTCTTTTTGCCATCTTCCGTTTCTCCCTCTTTCTCTATGGTTGCATCATCAAGTGCTATCTGTGAGTCATACTCGAAGAAACGTATTATCATACTGTTATCTATCGTAGCCTGACATTCCAGATGATATTTCTTTTCTCTCCATTTACTTATTACCTTGAAACTCGAATCTGTGATTATTTTTTCTTCTCCACCATCCTGCATGTTTTTAAAATGATAATCATTCGCAAACACTATTTTTTCCGTACCGTCATAATGCTCACCAAATATCTCATTTAAAAGCGGCAGTATAAATCTGGTACAATCATTTAACATTGTACGAAATACATCATCATACGGCGTACTGCTGATGTTGCTATTATTATATTCTTTTTCTTTATTGTTTTTATTCATTCTTTTTTCTCCTCCATTATACTTAGTTTTTGTGGTGTTTTCAATTGTTAATATGCTTGAAAGTTACTTTGATTTTATCTTTGTGAATGTTTCTGAAATAAGATTTATAAGACTTTTTAATTTTAAGAACTAATAATCCTGTTAAAATCTCTTTTCCTCGGTTGCAAAACCACTACAGCCATATAATATAAGAACATCATCAAATTTATTGCCTGTTACATATGAAGCAAGATTTCCTCTAAAGAAACGCATATCTATCATTTGTACTTCCTTATAATCATCAATAACAAACTGTGCAAATGTATTTGCATACGAATCTTTTATCAGTAGAAGTTTTCCCTTTTTACCGCCACCCTGTATTGTAGTCAATACCTGATTTGAATTAAAAAATACTCCATATTTATCTTTTCCTTTAAGATATGAATTTTCATATATTGAATTTGCAACATAATAATCATTATTATATGAAACACGTCTTTTCTTATTATGATAATATCCAATAATTTCATACTGATATTTTGTTCCTGGCAGGCTCACTTTATTCCATGTTGTTCCCTTAAAATCATCACATAATATTTCTTTTTTCCACGAACTAAGTGGTGCCGCTTTCTTACCAAGTGATTTTTTCCACTGAACATACGCATAATACGCTCCTACACTTGTCCAGTGATGATCCGATTTATAATATATCTGCTCATCATTATGTGCTTTAAGCACACTTGTTATATCTATAACTCCGGGAACTTTCTTTGCCACCTCACTGATAAGCTTTTCCTGGCTGACATGACAAGCGAACTGTGGCAGTTTATTACTCATAATCTCAACTGATGCAGGTACAAGCAACTCACGACATGATATTTTATTTTCCGCTAATTTTTTTCTAAATTCAGCCATATTTTTAATATTTTTATTAAATATCTTTTTGTCATATTCAGAGAATGTATCAATAAGATAATTGTCTTTTCCGATAAACACTCCACCTGCCTCACGCTTACCCATAAGAATATCTGCTGCCGTCTTTATTGTCACGATACTGTCCCTTTTTGGATACTGGTCTGTAAGGTACTTCTCAACATTGTCTCCAAATTTTTTTCCCATCCTGTCAGTATTTTTTAATATGTCACTATACTGCATAAGATTTCTTTTTTCTTGTTCGGAATACTCTCTATCAGGTGTCATTATTTCAAAAACTGCACCAAAAACAAGCAACAGAACAAAATAAAAAGCAATAATTCTGTTTTTCATGTTAAACTCCATTTCTTAGCAATCTGCTCCAAATATACCTTATAAAGCTTTCCACAATATTTTGTAACACATCCGGTACATCGAAAAATTAATTATTCATCGTACTAAAATCTAAAATATAAAAACGGATTATACGAACTGCTTATAAGGTATACAACACTTAAAAACATACCAAATGTCACAAGCATAATCTCGAATACCGCAACAGAAGCATTTGTAAGCCTTGTTTCTGACCTCTTTTGTATTATACTGTATATATTCTTTCCAAACGGTGCTGCTGCCACAAAACATATAGCAATAAGCGGCAGATAAGAAAACATCAGATACATACTTTCCCTGTCACATACAAATTTTTTTCCAATACCTGTCAATGCTTTAAAGAATACAATCCTTTCTGCTCTCTTTGTGCAGGCAAACAAAATCCAGCTAATTGTTACAATTAAATATGAATAACATCTTCTGAACACCTTAGGTATTTTTACAAGCCATTTTAAAATAAATGCCTTTTCAGCCATAAGAATTACTCCAAAATAAATTCCCCATAATATAAAATTAACCGATGCACCATGCCATAACCCTGTCAGGAGCCATACAATTCCTATATTTATAATTTGTCTTACCGTTCCCTTTCTACTTCCACCAAGTGGAATATACACATAGTCTCTAAACCAGCTTCCCATCGAAATATGCCATCTTCTCCAAAAATCAGTTATGCTGTCTGCCAAAAACGGATAATTAAAGTTTTCGCAAAAATGAAAACCAAACATTCTTCCAAGGCCTATAGCCATATCTGAATAACCCGAAAAATCAAAATATATTTGAAATCCATAAGCGATAAGTGCCAGCCATGCCGTCACCATTGAACCGCTACCGTTTAAAATCTGCTTTGAACCGCTTTCCCACAATAAACCGATGTTATTTGCCAATAGCACTTTTTTTGATAATCCGCACACAAAACGCTTTGCACCACATGCAAAATCTTCCGTAGAATGTTTCCTTCTATCAATCTCACCGGCTATTGTTTCATATCTTACAATAGGCCCGGCTATAAGCTGTGGAAATAATGTTACATATGTACCAAATGATATTATATTCTTCTGTACAGGTATCACTCCACGATATATATCTATCGAATAGCTCATTGTCTGAAATGTATAAAATGAAATCCCTATAGGCAGTGCAACTGCCGGCACATGTACAGAATAATGAAGTATCTTCTGTACACCTGCTGCCAGCATTCCACTGTATTTAAAGGTACATAACATTCCAAGATTTACAAATACAGATATTAATAAAAACAATTTCGCTGTATTTTTTCCTCTGTATTTATCTATCATTCGACCACAAGTATAATCTAATACCGTTGAAAACAACATCAGACTTACATATACCGGTTCACCCCATGCATAAAACACAAGACTGCATATAAACAAAACAGTATTTTTTAATTTTGCAGGTGAAATATAATATATGCCTAATGTTATCGGCAAAAAATACATCAAAAATGTTATGCTTGAAAAAAACATTTATTTTCTCCCACTGCTGCTATTTAATCTTTGCAAGATTTTTTACCTTGCCGCCAAATACAGCTTTCCATGCCTTATCTATCTTTGCAGCTTCTGATTTTGCTATTTTTGTCTGTTTCTGAACACTTAACTTATCATCCGCTTTTTTTCCAAGAATAAACATACCAACATAATTTCCTTTAACGAATATTCTTGCCTGATTCACACGTATTGTGTCCATATTGTAAAGTTTATTATAGTCAACTGTCTGTGTTAATGATTTCTGAAGTTTTTCCTTAGCAGTGTTTGCATAACCTTTCTTTACCTTAACAACAACCGCAATATCCATATTTATACTTGAATTTTTGTTTTCCTCGTATGCCATGCTTATAAACAGAAAAGATAGATTTTTGTTGCAATATTTCCTTAATTTTCTTACAGCTTTTTTTATGGTATTACTTTTTCAGCTTCAAAAATTACTGCTATTATATTAGCCCATCTCAATAATCTTCCCAAGCGAAAACGAATAAATAAGCTTCTCCCTAACCCTTTTTCCTGTCACGCTCTCAAGCGCTCTCGCATAATAATCAAGCTGTGTTTTATACCTTTCTGCCAGTTTTTCTTCCTGCCCTTTCATAACAAAATCCGTCTTGTAATCAACAAGAACTATGTCATCACCTTCGTAGAAAAATGCATCAATTATTCCCTGTATCATTATGAGTTCTTCACTGTCACTCTTTTTAGAATATACTTCATTTGCCGGTATTCCTATCATAAACGGCTGCTCTCTTTTAAGTTCACCCGAAACTGCTGCCGCCCTCATCCTGCCGCATAAACTGCTTTTTGCAAACCTCTCAAATTTCTTTACATCCAAGGCAGACGCATCTTCATCCGTCATATATCCGTCCTGCACAAGTTCTTTGATAAATACTGCAAAATCAAAGTTTTTATCAAGTCTTTCATACGGTATATGTTCCATAACAAGATGGTAAAGAGTTCCCCTTGCAGCCCCCGTCTTTACTTCCTCTTTTTTCATAAAATCAGGTCGTGGAATGTCTGAGTATTTGCTTTCTTTCTCGCCATTTTTCCTGTCTGAAATTTCTTCAAAAGACCTCTCCATATCTAAGTCTCCCAAAAGCAAAACCTCATTCTCCATGACAGGATTACTTTCTACATCCCCGGCATTAAACTCGTCAAGTTTTTCCATTGCAAGTCTTTTAAGTTCAGATACAGATGCCTTAACAGGAATGCCAAGTTCATCCTTATATTTATACGAAAATTCCTCGTTCTGTGATATATAATCCCTCATTTCCTCATCATAAGTCTTATCCGCATCCCAATTGACTAGCTCAATTTCCTTCTGCTTTGCAAGTTCACGGTTTTCTTTTGATACACTCACAATGTTGTTGACTGAAACTACTTCAAGGTCAAAAAGTTCATCATTTACTCCATAAATTTTTTCTGGTTCGAGTCCTTCAATACACTCTTTAAATACCGGCCTGTCTGCTATCGCCGCCATTACCATGTCAATGTGTTTTGTAAGTGAGAGAAGTCCTGAAAATTCGAGATTTTGACCTTTTTCTTTCCATGTTGTTATCTTCTTTTTTCCCTCACCTCTGGCTCCAATATTTCCCTGTAAAATCTTTGCAGACACTCCTGTAAGAAAAAGTTTTTCCTCGGCTCTTGTCATAGCAACATACAACATTCTTACTTCCTCGGCAAGTGCATTTACTTTTATCCTGCTCCTTAAAAAATTATTAAAAATGCTTTTCTCTGTATACATAAGTTCAAGATTTACATAATCAGTTCCAACACCATAATCAGAATTTATAATAACCCGGTCATTTGCCTCCATCAGATTTACACTTTTTCCAAGTCCCGACACAAACACTACCGGAAACTGAAGTCCCTTACTTTTATGCATTGTCATAATTCTTACGGCATTCATACTGTCGTTGTTTACCGATGCCTCTCCTATATCAAGAGATGCTTTCTTTATATTCTCAACAAAATGAGTAAATTTAAATATTCCGTGATGTCCGTTTGCCGCATAATCTCTCGCCTGACCAAGCAGAATATCAAGATTTGCCGCCCTTTTCTCGCCCGCAGGCATCGCAGACATAATGTCATAAAAATCCGTTTCATCATAAATATTCTGTATTATCTTATCAACAGGAAGTTCCTTTGCCAGCTCACGATAATTATTTAATTTATCAATAAATTTTTCCAGCTTTTCCGCAAGTTTTTCTGCCTCTTTCTCATCAAGAACTATATCTGCCGTATATTTTTCCGTCCCCTCTTCTCCGTTTACAGTCTTTATATAAAGTTTCATTGCATCCCAAAAATCAAGGGTTCTAGGCATCACGGCAATTGCCGCAAGTTCATCATCACTAAGTCCCACAAAAACCGAACGAAGCACTGACACAAGAGGTATATCCTGTCTCGGATTATCAATTATTCTAAGCAGATTTGTCATTGTTAAAATCTCAATTGACTCATAAAATCCTGCTTTTGTACCCGCTGATACCGGTATACCCATGTCAGATAATGTTTCAAGAAAAGGTTCCGTCCACCCCTGAACACTTCTTAAAAGTATCACAATATCACTGTATGTAACTCTGTGATACCCCTGTTTCCCCCATACGTAAAGCGGATTTTCTCCCTGTACCATATCAATAATTTTATTTCCAATAGCGGCAGCTTCAAGTTCTTTATCCATCATTCCGTCATCATTGTCCGCTTTCTTGTCAATAAGAATAATTGATGTTTTCTCTGCTGTCCGTTTGTCTGTTTCCTCGTAAACTCTTCCGGGCACAAGCCTTGCCGCTTCATCATACTCAACACCACCAAGACAAGGCTTCATTATCTTTTCAAAAACGGCATTTGAACTTTCGAGCACGCAACCTCTACTTCTGAAATTCTGTTTGAGGTCAATTCTTTGCTCCTTTGTGCCCTTCTCAAGACTGTAACTGTTGTATTTATTCATGAACAGTTCCGGTCTTGCCAATCGAAATCCGTATATGCTCTGTTTTACGTCACCTACCATAAACATATACGGTGCCTGCACCGGCTCCCCGGCTATACTTGTCAGAATAAGTTCCTGAACATAGTTACTATCCTGATATTCGTCCGTCATTATCTCCTGATAATACTCCCTAAGTTCTTCTGCAACCTTACTTGGAACAACCTCGCCGTCCTCATTTTCGTCTGTCAGTATTGCCAGTGCAAAATGCTCCATGTCGTTAAAATCTATTACTCCATCTTCCCTTTTTCTCTCTGCAAATGCATCAATAAAATCTATTGTCAGATTTACAAGTTCCTTTACGGCAGGAGCCATTTCATTTAATTCTTTTATCTGCTGTTCTACAGTTTTATTAAAAAACTTCTCCTGAAGCTTTATAATTCCTCCCTGACTTGAAAAGTAAGAATCCCTGAATGCACTTGCCAAATCCTTTTTTTCTGCATCAACATTATCTTTTTTAGTTATTCTTCCTTTATCTGCTCTTGAAATTTTTCTAAATGCATCCGATAATTCACTAAAATTATCTGTCTGGCAGATATTATCAAATTGTCTTATATCGTCCTCAAAGGCTGTTCTGTATTTTGCCGGGCCATCCGGTTCATCACATATTTTTATTGCTTTTTCGGCAAGCATTTTATATGAATTTACAAGTTCTTTGACATAACTTACAAGCTCTCCTACCCACTTTGTTTTCTGAAATTCTTCCACGCCCGCACATTCATAAATTTCAACAATTGATTTAAGCCATTTCTTTGGCCATGGATAACTCATTGCCTTTCCATATAATTCAAGCACAATTGACTCAATCTTACTGTCATCACGTCCATGTGCAAACATCTCTGAAAACAGATAAAAAGAAGAATTATCGTTTTCTTTCTCGATTTCATATCGCTTCTCAATAAGCTCAGAAAGAATTTCACTCTGAGCAATTTTCATATCATTCTCATTTGCAACTTTAAATGCAGGGTCTATGTCTATTACATGAAAATAATTTCTTATAATATACTGACAAAAACTATGCATTGTCGTAATCTGTGCATTGTGAAGCAGCGACGCCTGTCTTTGAAGATGCTCATTGTCAGGTTCATCAATAAGTCTGCTCTCTATCGCCTCACCAACTCTCGTTTTCATCTCTGCTGCCGCCGCATTTGTGAAAGTAACTACAAGCAGCCTGTCAATGTCAACATCGTTTTTTTCATCAGTTATCAATTTTATAATTCTTTCAACCAACACTGCAGTCTTTCCTGAACCTGCTGCCGCCGAAACTAACAGATTGCAATTTCTGACATCTATAACTCTTTGCTGGTCATCCGTCCACCTTGTATTGCCCATATTTTTCCCCTTATTAATATTCTTACACGTTTATCTTTCAATCCTTTAGTGTTTTTGTTTTTAACTTTTCACTTTTAATTTTCAAATCATATGATGATTTATAATTACTTTATTTATCACTTTCTGAAAGCTCACTGTGAATTAACCTCATAACATCATCATCAGACAATTTTTCAAATACCCGGTAATCATTGCCGTAAAGCCTGCTGTCAAATCTGCACACACTTTTAAACGCACAATACATACAGGCCGATTTAGGCTGTGAGTCCATTGTTTTATACGGATTTACACTTGTATTTCCGTCAAGTATCTCCTCCGACATATCCACAACCTTTTTTTCCGTAAAATCAATAAGTTCATTAAGACAATCCGTATTTGTGATTCCTGAACTTTTCTTAATCTGACCCTTTTTACCCGTCTCAATATTGCTTACTGACGAAATATAATCCGGCTGATATACTCCGTCATTTGATTCAAGATTTTTGTCACTTCCCTCAAGCATAGGCGAATCACCGTTCACAAGTCCATTCATTGCAAGTGATTCCAAAGTTTTTTGCTCAACATTTTCAGTTGTTACCCTCTCATTCAAAATCGGGTCTTTTATTCTGTAATAAAGCATTCCCGCCGGCACAACAATCTTTTTTGTTTTAGCCGCCTTATCGACGCTTGCTTTAAGATAAATTACAAGCTGCATCTGAAGCCCATAATAAAGTTCACTAAGTGACAATTCTTTATTTCCTGTCTTATAATCAATAACTCTCACATAATCTTTTGAACCGTCAGTAAAACCATCAAGCCTGTCAATTTTTCCGACAAGTTTTATAAGTTCCTCATCCGTTTTATCAGACTTTCCGACAGTCTCAAAAATAAGCTCACTGTCAATAGTATCAAAACTTCCCTGACTCATTTGCTTTGAAATAGCCCATATCGTCTTATTAACAACATTGTGAATACGCTTTATCATATATTGATTTCTGCTTGTATCCCTCATAATGCCATCCTTGCAAAGACTTACCGCCTTCTCAACACATTCACCGGAAATTCGCTCCTGCTCTTTTTTATCAACATCCTGCCATTTCATGTTGTTTGCAAGGAGTATCTTTGTATACATATCAAGTGTATCATGCACGATGTTTCCTATATCATATGCTTCAATACTGTGTTCCTGTCTCTCCTGAAGTTTAAGCCCATACTGCATAAAATATGAAAATGCACAAGCCGCATACCTCTCAAGCTGTGATGTGCTCCCCCTCAGATTTTCAGGATAAAGACTCTTTGCAACTTTCTTTGATATACTACTCTTATTCTCCTTAAAAAAAGCCGCTTTTAAAATTTTATTTAATGTGATTTTATCGTCCTCTGATTTAAAATAACGATTATATATCTCCTGCCATTTTTTATCTGAAAAATCTCCGTTTCTAAGTCCTGCAATAAGATATTTTTTTCCATCATCATCAGACCATGCATTTTCCTCATTTTTCTTTCTTTCCTCAAACTTAACATTTATTGTCGGAAAAATTTTATTTATTCTCGATATAATGTATGACGGCTCATTTACACTTCCATCCCTCTCACTGTCACAATATGTTATATACAAATGTTTTGAAGGCTTAGTAAGGTTCAAATAAAGATAAAACTGTTCCGTATATACCTGCTGTCTTGCCGTAGGCGCAAGTTCAAACTCGTTCTCCGCCAAAAAATTTCTCTCAGACTCAGAAATAATTCCTCCACTGCCACTTCCTTTCGGAATATTTGACGAATTTGCCCCTACAAGAAACATATATTTTATATTTGAAATTCGTGTTCTTGACAAATCACCTGCCATAACCTGGTCTATCCCCGGTGGAATAACTCCTATCCTCGCCTCAGAAAATCCAACATCCAGAATATCCTTAAATTCTTTGAGTAACATTTCCTCATCACCCATAATAGAAACAAGTTTCTCTAAAACCTCTATAACCATATCATAAAGCTGCCTGTACTCACTTGCCATATCAAAATTTTCATTTTCCTCATAATCATCGGCAAGTTCCATAAGCTTTTCATAAAAATGCTGTCTCTCAAAAAATTCAACCAAAGCTGTCGCATAATCTCTGACTGTGTGTTTTCCCTTTGCCACTTTCTCATAAAACTCCGACAGATTTTCAATAACACTAAGCCTTACATTCTCAACAATCCCGTTTGCAAATTCTTTTGACTCATCAGTCATTCTCCTGTAAGCATATGATGTATTCCACTCTCTGTTCCACGCCTTAAATCCTCTTATTCCCGTGGCAAGAAGATAATTGTCTAAAATATCATTTTTACTGTCACTTGTCCATGAAAGACAGCCTTTTAAATAATCCATAATATCTTCATATGAAAAATCTTTTATTATAATTTGCAGAAGTGCATCTATTGCACGTACCAGAACACTTGACTGAACGCCTCTTTTTTGGTCAATAAAGCAGGCTATTCCCGCCTTTTTCATCGCATGCTCAATAATATTTCCATATGTCTCGAGACTTCCCGCTACTATTGCAATGTCTCTATAACGACACCCTTCATTTACAAGAAGCCTCTTTATTTTCTGTACCACAAAATCAATCTCATCCTCAGCATATTTGAGTACATGACAACTAATATCTGATACTTCACATTCTTTTCCATTGTTGTATCTTTTATATGGATATCTGAACAAATTTCGTTCAAGCCATTCAAGTTCCTTTGACGAGCCAAATCTTGTCTGACTTATTTCTTTTCCAGTCCAAATATCATCTAAAACTTCAACACCCGTTTCACTCGCAATCAGTCTTATATTATTGATAGTTTTTCTGCTCATAAAAAACAGCTGATAATTTTTCCCCTTATTTATAACTGACTCTCTCTCATCAGCAGTCACTGTAATATAAACTTTCTCGGCAATCTTTATAAGCTCACGCAAAAGCCTGTACTGTAATGGCGTAAATCCAGTAAAACCATCGAGACATATAACTGCCCCCTTGAGAAGTCCGGACTGTGAAATAACATCCGCAAATACACTTAAAAGTTCCTCAGAAGTAATATAATTTTTATCAATATATTCCTTAAATGCCGAAAACGCAACAGACATATCCTGTAACTTATATTTAAGGACAGTCTTATTTTCTGAAGCCTGAATCATTTTCTCTATCTCGTTTTCATCGGCACCATATTGTATAAGCTCAGACATAAATGACTTAATCTCAGAAATATAACCATCCTTATTTATATTTCTTCCAAAATATTTAAGGTCATCCTTTTTATTAGAAAGCACCTTTTTTAAAATCATAATCTTGCCAAGGTCATCAAGAATCTGAACATTTCCCGCACCTGTCTCAGAAAACACTCTGAATGCAAGCCTGACAAAACTCTGTACATCGACATTCATAATTCCATGTCCCGGACTTATTCTAATCATGTCTTTCTGCGTCTGCATGGTAAACTGTTCCGGAACTATCATTATATAATCTTTTTTAGGATTTTTTACAGCTTCCTCCATAATTTTATGCTGCAAAAAATAAGTTTTTCCTCTGCCGGAACCACCAAAAATAAACTGGACTGCCATTCCCCTATCCTCTCTCCTGTATAATTATTATTGTATTTTAAGCTGTTACTATCTATTATTGTTCAAAAAAATCTTATATGTAGTATAACATAAAACAGAGGGCTATTGGTTAACATTCACTTTATCACAGTGAAAACTAACACTCATAGCACCTCTGTTTTATATTAATCGTTTTTACAAAAAACATTTTATTATTTTTAATCTGCTTAACCATTTGGTATGACGAAAATTATACCACTTATTCGTTATACCGATAATTTACAAAACACAGCTTATAATTTTTGCTCGTCAAGCACTGTCTTAACCGCATCAAGAACGAGTTTTTCAGTGTACATTGAATTTTTTGACAATACAACTTCATCAATTGAAACTCCCGAAGAAAGCTGTTTTGAAACATCCTTAACTGCCGATTTCATAAGCGGATACATTGTTTCCACTGACTCATCAAGATTTTTCACTTTAACAGACTTTACCTGTTCTTCATCAAGAGCAACCTCCAGATTTATTGTATTTTCACCTATTACAAACTGACTTTCATAAATTCCCGCCCTATATACCGCATCATTTTTATATGTACTGCTTTCATTACTTATGTTACTCTGTGTACTCTCACTTTTAGGCGAATTCTGCCTGCCAAACATAAAAAATAAAACAATCAGTAGCAAAATCCCAAGCCCGACAAATACTGCCGTATATACTACTTCCTTCATACGCAAAACCACAATCTTTGTTTTCGACATGACAACCCCCGTGAATTTTTTGGTTAAATTTAATCAATCAACCTATACTAATATATAATATGCGATATGAAGAAAGAATATTACTTTTTCCTACTACTGAATTACCATACGGACTGCACCATACATTCCTGCATCGTTGCCAAGTTCAGCAAGTCTGAATTCCGTATTTTTAAGTGCAAACATTACATTTTTCTCATACTGTTTCTTTATAAGTTCTATTACTATCGGACCATTTTTAGAAAGTCCCCCACCGATTACAAATGCCTGTGTATCAACTACAGAAGCTACATTACCAAGTCCCATTCCAAGATAAGCTGCGAACTCATCTACAGCCTCAGCTGCAAGCTCATCTCCTGCCTTATAAGCGTCGAAAACTTCTTTTCCGCCTATTTGATCATCTGCAAACTTTCTAAGCTCAGAAGGCTTGTCAGAAGCTTCAAGACGCTCTTTTGCTAATCTTATAACACCTGTAGCAGAACTATACTGCTCAAGGCATCCCTTACATCCGCATCCACATGTAAGTGTCTCTTTAGGATTTACTGTAATATGTCCAATCTCACCTGCTGCACCATTCTCCCCGGTAAGAATTTTTCCATTCATGATAATTCCACCGCCTACACCTGTTCCAAGTGTAACCATCACAATATTGTCAAAGCCACGGCCGCCGCCACGCCACTGCTCACCAAGAGCTGCAACATTTGCATCATTACCAACCTTAACTTTTTTAACACCTGTAAGTTTACTCATCTCATCAGCAACCGAGAAAATTCCCCATCCGAGATTTGCACATTTGAGAACTCTGCCATCCTCTGTTATAGGTCCCGGAACTCCCATTCCTATACCAAGAATATCATCTGTCTCAATAGATTTCTCTGAATTTTTTTCTTTGATAGACTTCACAATGTCAGGAAGAATGTTTTCACCGTTGTTTTCTTTTCTTGTAACAATCTCCCACTTTTCAAGCATATCACCTTTTTCATCAAAAAGTCCCATCTTTACTGTAGTTCCACCTATATCAATTCCATAAATATATTTTGCCATGTTTTTCTGCCTTTCTTCTCGTTTTTATTTATATTATTTTTTGTGCTATAACTAATGCCACGTATTGCTTCATATAATCTTAGTTATATCTTTAATAAACATTTCTTCCTTTAATATACATTTCTGCCTTAAAATAAATATTCCAACTTCCACCTATTTTGGATATTTAATCAAGGTCTTCTACTGCCTCATATCTAATGCGAAGTTCAGGCATTTTTTTCATCTCCGTATAATAATTAACTGCCCAATCATCGCCCTGGCTTTCATCATTTTCGCCTGTTGCCGGAGGAGCAAACATCTTTAATGTAAGAACCTGTCCCTCTTTTATCTCTGACTCAAAAAACGCCGGCATAAGGTCAACTGTTTTAGTCTCCGGTGCCTTATAAAACCATTTGCCATTTATTTCCATCATAATATTAAGTTCTTCTTCAAAATTAATCTCAAAGAATTCAGGATTTCCCTCCATCTTAATATCGACAGCAACACCATCGGCATCCTCTGAGCCGCCCCAGCGCATTTTTGCCGGAAGCATAACCTGTTCTTTTTCCTCAATAACAGGCTGGAAATAAGGGTCTTTCAATATTTCCTGATACTGTTTAAGTAACGGCTGTGCAATTCCCACTGATTTATTATTCGGGTCTTCTATTTCAAGACCAAGACGTCCTCTGTCCCTAAACTGGTACATCGAAAATCCATCAAACCAATCGGCATCATCAGACTTTATCCTGTCAACAAATTTTTTAATTGACTCGCCCTGTCGTCTTGGCCCTGTTACATCACCATCTGTATTAAACTCAGATATTACTAGCGGTTTACATACATTATCCGCAACCTTAGTCAATCGCTTTGAAGTCTTTTCAAGTCTTTCCACAAATGTATCGAGAGGTGTCACAGCGTAGCTGCTGCCGCCCTTTTCACAAACATCAAACGGCCATCCGTAATGAAGTGCAAGATAACAGTCATTTGACCAATAATCAGCCACCTTATACGCCTCAGTAAATTCTTTTTCATACTGAATAGGTGCATCATCCTCAAGGCTTGTAACACATCCCCCACAATATACAATAGACACATTAGGAGCTTCTTCCTTGACAATCTTTGCAAATCTCACAAAGAAATCACCTATTTCCTGATATGAAAACCTCTGATTATGAGTAAACCAATCACCTGTACATTCATGATTTATGCGAAGTCTCATTCTTCCAAAAGTTCTAAGTTCCTTTGCAATCTGCCTTAGATATTCATCTTCCAGAGAACAATCTATTGTAAGTGTAAGCGCAACATCTTGTCCATGTTTTCTAATATCTCTCATCGAAGTAAACGGCTCACCATCCATACTTCCGCCGATACCGCCAAGATAAGGGAAATAATCATCATATGGGTAGTCCCACTGAAAATGTATTTCCATATCTTTACATGCCTCGCTTATTCTCTGAGGCCACTCCTTATCCTTAGGATAATATGTATACATAATCCCAATGTTTCTGTGAGGTCTGCCAAGCACATTTAAAATATAATCCTGATTTACATACTCAGCTCTCTCACTTCCATCCCCAAGGTCAAGTCCACACCTCGCAGGATTTAAAGTAATTCTTTTTAAGTTGTCCATAAATTTCCTCATTTCTCATAAACTTTAATTTATCGTACCGTTTAACAAAGTCACACAAAAACCCCTATGTGTTAATATCTCATAATACTACACATCTTTTTGCACAGTATTATAAACGCTTATAAATTTATTATATCATTCTCAAAGATATTCCGCCACTAAATTGTCTTATTTTATTACTATTTACTTATCACACAGGACTTACAAAAATTCCAAACCCAAGCGGATGATATGTTAACAATACAAATGCTATAAACTGTATTAAATTAACAATCAACAGTATTTTTCCACAATTCATTGTCTGCTTTTTATGTGAATTTATCAATATATGATATTGCAAAACAAACGCAATAAAAACAGCAATAAAAAATGTGCTTATATCAATCCATGCTACCTCAAATCCAAGAATACCCTTATATCCATAAAACAAAAACGGTATACTCCATGTACCGACTATATTTCCGAGCAAGCCCGTATATATAATCTTGCATATCTCATTATTTTTTTCATTTTTAACATTCACACTTATTTTACTGTCTTTGGAAAATATTTTCATACTGTTTTTATCTGAAACATATTTACAGCCAGCCTTTTTCTTAACATACTGAAAACAAATTGCAATATAAATAAGCATAGGAATAAAAAGCAATTTCATATGTTCCCATGTTGACTCATTGACCGGCACAAATAAACCTATTAACCTTGCCTGCCTACACCAGTCATACACAAAATGAAAAAGAGTTCCCAATATCCCAACAAATAAAAATCCTGTTACAATATAGCGTTTATAAAATTTTTTATTATCACATTCAATAAACATACAATCTATCTCCTACTCACTGCAAATTTACTATAAATACTTATTGTTAATACAACTGCTGATTTTAATTTACTGTATTATTATCTGTTATTAATTTTATTGTATGTAATGATTTATATTATATGTGGTGTAAATACTTGATTTGATATAAAGGCAAAAAAAAGAAGCCTTTATACAAAGACTTCTTTCACGATTATTTTAATGAGACACGGGGGATTCGAACCCCCGACAACTTGATTAAAAGTCAAGTGCTCTACCACCTGAGCTAGTATCCCATTTAAAACATGAGGTTTTTACCTCAATGCCCAGAGCCGGAATCGAACCAGCGACACGAGGATTTTCAGTCCTCTGCTCTACCAACTGAGCTATCTGGGCATATAGATAATAAATATCTAAGTAGCGGGAACAGGATTTGAACCTGTGACCTTCGGGTTATGAGCCCGACGAGCTTCCTAGCTGCTCCATCCCGCGTCATTAAAACCTTTTGGTAAACTCTGCGGTTTATCAACTTAGGTAAATGGGCGGAGATGGATTCGAACCATCGAAGCATAAAGCAGCAGATTTACAGTCTGTCCCCTTTGGCCACTCGGGAATCCGCCCATAACACAATAAATATTCAATTGTGTAAGCCGATGATCGGACTCGAACCGATAACCTGCTGATTACAAATCAGCTGCTCTGCCAATTGAGCCACATCGGCATATGAATAAATGGGACCTACAGGGCTCGAACCTGTGACCCTCTGCTTGTAAGGCAGATGCTCTCCCAGCTGAGCTAAGATCCCAACTTAAACGACCCGGAAGGGATTCGAACCCTCGACCTCCGCCGTGACAGGGCGGCGCTCTAACCAACTGAGCCACCAGGCCATTCTAGTATAGGTAAAACCTGATACCTTCAAAACTGTATATTGAATATTTGACTTCCTCTGATTGCAAGAGAATTTTTCGTTCTGAACTCAAGTGCTTGAGTTCTTTTGGTCAAGCCCTCGACCTATTAGTGACAGTCAGCTGCATGTGTTACCACACTTCCACCTCTGCCCTATCTACCTCGTCGTCTTCAAGGGGTCTTACTGGATTACTCCAGGGATATCTTATCTTAAGGGGGGCTTCACGCTTAGATGCCTTCAGCGTTTATCCCTTCCAAACTTGGCTACCCTGCTATGCCATTGGTATGACAACAGGTGAACCAGCGGTTCGTCCAGCCCGGTCCTCTCGTACTAAGGCCAGCTCCTTTCAGATATCCTACGCCCGCGCCGGATAGGGACCGAACTGTCTCACGACGTTCTGA
>ERZ772863.385-NODE-385-length-54089-cov-4.386942_pt1 | contig 54089 bp, 39 predicted proteins | sample MGYA00512134_ERZ772863 | MGnify/ENA primary metagenome ERZ772863 (study PRJEB29015, sample SAMEA2737659) | human gut metagenome | biome: human gut; feature: human-associated habitat; material: faeces | place: China | collected 2012 ...
ATTGCCGGAGCACCATGGGAGAAGAAGAGACAGGCATTTGCTGTGATTCAGGATAAAGTAGTTAAGACATTAGTTGAGATGGATTTTATGAGTGAGGAGGCAGCACGAAACTGGTGTAAGAATGCGAAAGGTAATTATGATCTTAGCATTGAGAAGTTTGTCTCTTTGGTACAGGAGTATTGTGCAAAGAAGGGACCGAATCATCATGTAATCTTCCTTGTTGATGAGATTGGTCAGTATATTGCAGATGATACACAGCTTATGTTGAACCTTCAGACGATCGTAGAGGATTTGGGAACTGCCTGCCGTGGAAAAGCATGGGTTATTGTGACCAGCCAGGAGGATATTGACTCGATCACAAAGACAAAGGGGAATGACTTTTCTAAGATTCAGGGACGATTTGATACCAGACTTTCGTTATCGGCATCAAATGTAGATGAGGTTATCCGCAGACGTATCTTAGAGAAGAACGAGACTGCGAAACAGACACTTCGTCTGCTTTATGAGAAGAATGAGTCTATTATTAAGAACTTGATTACCTTTACCAAAGATACGGCGGATAAGAAGTTATATGCGGATAAAACTGATTTTGCAGAATGCTATCCGTTTATCCCATATCAATTTAATCTTCTTGGACAGGTGCTGACAGCAGTGCGTACCCACGGAGCGAGTGGAAAGCATTTATCCGATCAGTCCAGATCTATGCTGGCACTTTTTCAGGAGTCGGCAATGCGTGTGATGGATCAGGAAGAAGGTGTATTGGTTCCATTTAGTTATTTCTACGATACGTTACATAAATTCATTGATCACCAGCACAGTCAGGTGATTTCTGATGCTGAGGACAATAGCAGACTGGAAACATTTGATGTAGAACTTTTGAAGGTCCTTTTCATGATTAAGTATGTAAAAGAAATTAGAGCAAATGCAGATAACCTTACGACGCTGATGATTTCCAATATCTGTGACGAGCGTGTGGAAGTGCGTAAAAAGGTTGAACAGTCATTGAAACGACTAATTGGTCAGACATTGGTACAAAAGAATGGCGACATTTACATATTCTTGACGAATGAGGAACAGGAGATTAATAATGCGATTAATAACGAAATAGTAGAACCGGGTGAGATTATCGGTGAAGCTTCCTCTGTGATTTTTGAGGGGATTTATGAACATAAAAAGTTTCGCTACAACAACCGTTATATGTTCCCGTTTAACCAAAAAGTAGATGAACATTTTTTTAGAGGAAATCAATCGAATAGTATTGGAATTATTGTGCTAACTCCGTATGGCGGTGAGTATACAGATGCAGCATTACGATTGCTGTCAGCTTCGCAACAGTCGGTAATTCTTAAGCTGCCAAATGATGAAACTTTTCTTCAGGAAATTCGTGATAGTATTAAGATATATAAGTATCTGAACAAAAATGCTTCCGGTGCACAGGATAACTTTGACAGTATTCGCCGTGCCAAGGAAGATGAACGACTGGAGAAAAAAGACCGCATCAAGATATATATTGAGGAAGCATTAAAGAATGCAGATATTTATGTCAATGGAGATAAGGCAGCAATCAATGCAAAAGAGGCATCCGCAAGAATTGACGAAGCAATGCGCAAGTTAATTGAGACACAGTATAACAAGCTGACTTATATGGAGACGGCACCGGAGCTTTCGGATATTGCGCATGTTCTTCGCAATGATGGTGGTCAGATTACACTTGGCGTAGAAGATACGACACCGAATAAACTGGCATTGGAAGAAGTACTGAATGTGATAGAACTAAATACTCAGAGACATATTAAAACTTCGTTGAAAGCCTTAATTGATAAGTTTGCAGCAGTGCCATATGGATTTGATCCGAGGGATGTACAGTGGTTAGTCGCAATGTTATTCAAACAGGGACGAATCTCTATGGTGCTTAACAGCCAGACATTATCACTGTTGTCAAACAGTCATGAGGAATTGGTAAAGTACATCACGAAGAGAGAGTATGTGGAGAAAGTATTGATTGATATCCGCGTACGGGCAACCGATCGTCAGATTCGTTCGACAAAGGAAGTAATCAAAGATTATTTTGGTGGAAGTGTATCGAGTGAAGACGATGATGTACTTATGAAGGCATTTAAGAACTTTGCAGAGAATAAGAAACAGCTCTTTGATGACATTGTGGTGGAATATCGTATCAATCCGGATCTTCCATCAAAGGCACTGATAGAGAAAGCAAAGAAGAATCTGGAAGTGGTTATGAATATCACAGATTCTGTCGAGTTTTTTAAGACTGTAGATGAGATGCAGGATGATTTATTAGACGATGCAGAAGATACCGCACCTGTATTTGATTTTTTCAGGGGTGAACAGAAAAAGATCTTTGAAAAGACACTGAAGTATCTCCGAATTTTTGACAAGAGTAAGACCTATGTCAGAGATCAGAAGGTATTGGCAGTTGTTGCCAGTATGACAGAGATTGTTAAGAGCAGAAATCCGTACAGCCAGATACAGAAACTGCCGGAATTAAACGAACAGTTTGCAGATATTTATGTGGAATTAATGCAAAAAGAAGTTGAGCAGATGCAGCCAATTGTAGAGGCGGATTTTAAAATCGTACGTGATGTGTTGGCGGATAAGGATTTTTCGGATCAATTTACAAGTAAAGTGAATGCAAGTTTTGGTGAATTATTGGAGAAGTTAAAATCATCCAATGAGATTGCTGCTGTAAAAAACATTAAATTGGAAAGTGATGCATTAAAACTGCGATTTCTGGATGAGATTGAGGAATATGAACAGAGTCATCAGCCGGAAGTGCCAAGCGGAGAAGAGCATCCGGGAGAGGATTCCGGAACAGAAGGCGAAACCAGTGAGATGCCGACGCCAAAACCGCCTGCAGCACCGAAAAAGAAACGCAAGAATGTGTCCATCAGCAGTGTGGCAGGAGCGAGAACCTATTCTTTGGAGAATGAACAAGATATTGACCGGTTCCTTGCAGAAATGAAAGTAAAGCTGATGGAAGAATTGGAAGATGATACGATAATAACACTGAGTTAAGGGAGGATTTGATAATGATAAAGTGTTTTACTTTTGAGAATTTCAAAAGCTTTGAAAAAGCAGAACTAAATCTTGAGGCGTTGACAACCTTAATCGGAACAAATTCCTCTGGAAAAAGCAATGCGATAGAAGGTATAGCCATACTTGCAAAAGCGGCAACCGGTATTGAATTGAACACAATACTAGATGGGCAAAAAAGTACAGGTGCTGTTGTTCGCGGTGGAAGCCGGGGATGTGCAAGATTCAAAACCAGTGCTTTTAAACTTGGATGTTTAATCAGCTTAGATGATAATTATGATTTGCTGTATGAAATGAAAGTAGGAGTTGGGGAGCGTGTCGGAATTGAGGAAGAAGGATTGTATCTTGTAAAATGCGATGAATTAGGACCTAAGGGTAATAAAATATTTAAAACAAAAAAAGTAGAAGATGGTCGTGCAGAGATAAAGGTTCAATACAAAAACGGAGATGTCGGAAATGATCCGGATACATTTTGTGTGAGATCATCTGCAATCTTACCGCAAATGGTACTAAAAATGAGACGGGACAGTGAGAAAGAAAAGAAAATTGTTGAATATTTGGAACGGGTAATTTCTCATCTTAAAAATATTAGAATGTTAGATCCCATTCCGTCTGCTATTCGCGATTATGTGCGAATAACGGATGTAGTAGAATTACGTCAAAGTTGTGAGAATCTTTCTGCTGTATTAAATGAAATGTGCAAGGATCGTTCTCGAAAACAACAATTATTGCAGATTGTGAGAAAACTGCCTGAGAATAGCGTAGAAGATATAGAGTTTGTAGAAACTAAAATAGGTGATGTGATATTTGCTTTAAGAGAAAGAAATCTTAGCTCGACGGAGTTGGTTGACGCCAGGCAGCTATCAGACGGTACATTGCGTTGTATTGCGGTTCTGACAGCGGCATTGATTAGTGAACCGGGGAGTTTACTGATGATTGAAGAATTGGACAATGGAATTCACCCGGCAAGAGTATATAAATTGATTGAACAGTTGATTGCAATTGGAAAAGAAAGGGAAATTGATATTGTCATTACGACTCATAATGCAACTCTTTTGAATGCATATAAAAAAGAAGAGCTGATGGGAGTTTCTGTTGTATACAGAGAAGAAGAACGGGGAACCAGTAAAATCAAATCGTTTATTGACATTGACAATTTTCCTGCTATGTTGGCGTCCGGAGGATTGGGAGATGCGATGCTCGATGATAGCTTATTAGTTTCCTTGAAACAACCAAAACATACAAATGATTATTCGTGGCTGGGGGTGTAAAGGATGAATGTTAGGTTTATAGATACTTCGGTTATGACCAATATATTGGAAGTGCCCGGCAGATGCAGTGATGCACAGAAGATTAAGGAAGAATTTAACTTTGCAATGAAGCAAGAAGAGGTTTTAATACTGCCGATAGCAACGATTATAGAAACAGGAAATCATATCGCACATATTGCCGATGGGAATATAAGAAGAAATGTTGCAGCTAAATTTGGTCAGTGTCTTCGAAAAACGGCAGAAGGAGAAGCACCGTGGCAGTTATATGGTGTGGAATTAGATAAAGAGGGGTTGGTTTATTTAGCAGACCACATTGAAGAGATGGCTTCTTTTGAAATAGGTGTAGGTGATACTTCCATTATTTATGCGTATGAGCAATATAAAAATAATACACCCGGAATTGGGAGAATTATGATATGGAGTACAGATCAACATTTACAGGGATATATTGAGGAAAATGTTTCTGTGACATACAATAGGAGACGCAAAAAGAGATAATAGCAAATAGATGCATTTATCTAAGGAAACAGAAATGAGGAGACTAGCATATGAATAAAGCGGCGATAAAGCGGTTTGCCATAGAGGCAAGAAACAAGTTAAGAAATTCTGTGACAGATAAGGCGGGAATGCTTGGCATTACTCCGGAAGAATGCAGTGGTCCGGTTACAACAGGACCGGACTTTAAGGTATATCAGACGGCAGCCGGAACGGAAGTAACCTTGAATAAATCACAGTGTGAGCTTCGTAAGAAACTGGTAGATAAGATTGCGGAGCGTGGTTTTGATGCTGTGGTAGAAGAGGTGGCATATACCTGGTTTAACCGTATCTGTGCAATCCGTTTTATGGAAGTCAATGATTATCTTCCAAGCCGCGTGCGTGTACTTTCTTCAGAAAAGGATGGAAAGAACGAGCCGGATCTTGTGACAATGGCACCGGATGTGGATCTTCCGTTTACTGAGGAAGAACGGGAGAAAATCTATGATCTGAAGATGAAGGGAACGACTGCTGCCAGTGATGAATTGTTTCAGAAACTGTTTATCAAGCAGTGTAATGCTCTTCATGAGATCCTGCCGGAGCTTTTTGAAGAAACACAGGATTATACCGAATTGCTTCTTGATATCTCCTATGCGAATAAGGATGATGTGATCTACATGTTAGTCAATCTGGAAGATGGCATTCCGGAGGCAGACTTCAATGTGACATCAGTCAATGAACAGGGCGAAGTAACCGGACAGGTGGAGATCATCGGATGGCTGTATCAGTATTACAATACAGAGTTAAAGGATGATACCTTTGCCAAGTTAAAGAAGAATATCAAGATTACCAAAGAGAGGATCCCTGCGGCTACCCAGCTTTTTACCCCAGACTGGATCGTCCGTTATATGGTGGAAAACTCTGTCGGAAGAATCTGGATCGATCATCTGCGTGCACTAGATTCATCGGTCAATGAAAAAGAAACCGCCGAGAAATTTGGTTGGAAATATTATCTGCCGGAAGCAAAGCAGGAAGAGTCTGTCGATGTGAAACTGGCAGAGATACGCAGTAATTATAAAGATCTGAAACCGACGGACATTCTCTGCATTGATCCTTGCATGGGAAGCGGACATATCCTGATCGCTATGTTTGATGTACTGATGGATATCTATACCAGTACCGGATACAGTGAGAGAGAAGCAGCCTTTGAAATCGTAGAACATAATATTCATGGATTAGACATCGATCAGCGAGCATACCAGCTTGCTTATTTTGCTGTCATGATGAAAGGAAGAGGATATAATAGACGATTCTTCCGTGGCAGAGATGATGTGAAGCCGATGCCAAAGGTATATGCGATTGCAGAAAGTAATGATATCACAAGAGATCATCTGTCGCTCTTTGGGCAGTCCATGGAATCCAAGCAGAGAGAAACGGCAAAAGAGCAGATGGAATATCTGTTAGATACCTTCAAGGATGGAAGAGAGTATGGTTCTATCCTGAATGTGGAAGAGTGCGACTGGAAGCTGCTGCAGGAGTATGTGGAAGATCTGGATGCAGATGGACAGATCACATTTGAAAGCTACGGCAGTGAAGAGACACAGAAAAGTCTGAGACTGCTTATTAAGGTCGCAAAGAATCTGGGACAGAAGTATGATGCCGTGGTAACGAATCCACCGTATATGGGGGCATCCGGAATGGGTGCAAAACTTTCTAAGTATGTCAGGGACAATTACGCAGACAGTAAGAGTGATCTGTTTGCTGTGTTTATTGAGAAGTGTGGACAGATGGCAAAAAAGAACGGATATCAGGCGATGATTACGCAGCATGCATGGATGTTCTTATCAAGCTTTGAAAAACTGAGAAGTAAATTATTAATGCTTGATACTGTAAATATGGCACATTTGGGGGCGAGAGCTTTCGAAGAAATCGGTGGCGAAGTAGTACAGACCACCAGTTTTGTGATGCGAAAAAGCAGAGAAAATGGATACAAAGGAGTATATTGTCGCTTGATTGAACCAACTACTCAAAAGGGAAAAGAAGATATGTTCCTTGCAGGTGACAATCGATATGAAGCGGTTCAGGATAGTTTTGAAAAAATTCCGGGAAGTCCGGTGGCGTATTGGGTGAGTGAAAAGCTTATAAAATGTTTCTCAAATAAACTAATGTATGAATATAGTATCTCAGATGGTCAAAATGTGACAAGTGATAATAATCGTTTTGTTCGATATTATTGGGAAGTTAAAAGCCAAAATATTGGTAAGAATTGCAAATGGAGATTTTATGCTAAAGGTGGGGGTTACAGAAAATGGTGTGGAAACTTGGTTAATGTTGTTGATTGGTCTCCAAGTGCTATTGAGTATTATCACAAGGAATCGTCAGCAAGAGTATTACCGGAATATTTATGGTATAGGAAGGGTATAACATGGGGGTTGATAACATCTAATGCACCTAGTTTTAGATTATTACCAAGTAATGCAACATTCGATAAAGGAGGATCTTCTATTTTTATTAAGAATGATACTGACTTTAATTATTTTATTGGCTTGTTAAATAGTAAGATATTTATGAAAGTATCGTCATTGCTTAATTCAACACTGAATTTTCAAGTAAAAGATATAAGATCTATGCCGGTTATTATTAAAAATAAGGATGATGTAGATGAAATTGTAAATAAAGTTTTGATGCTTTCTGAGAGTGATTGGGATTCCTTTGAAACTTCATGGGATTTCAAATGCCATCCTTTAATTCCAAATATCAGAGGTGTCTGGGATACAGATGAAATGAAAAATGGTACAGACAATTTGCCGCAAAGGTTATATATTGAGGCATGTTTTGACACTTGGCAAGAGCTATGTGATAATCGTTTCGCACAGTTGAAAGCTAACGAAGAGGAACTTAACCGTATCTTTATTGATATTTATGGGTTACAGGATGAATTAACGCCGGAGGTCGAGGATAAAGATGTTACGGTGCGAAAGGCGGATTTAGGTAGAGACATCCGCAGTTTCATTTCCTATGCGGTTGGCTGTATGTTCGGCCGTTATTCTCTTGATAAGGATGGATTAATGGTTGCAGGACAACCATTTGAGTCAGTCTATTTTGAAGCAACAGCTCCGAGAGCGGGTACAGGAGTAGCTGGTGCACCGGGAGATTATGTGCCGACGGGTGAGTTTTATATCAAAACAGAGGATGGCACGAAGCAATGCATCTACAATCCAGATCGTGACAACATTATTCCAATTACGGATGAGGAATATTTCTCTGATGATATTGTTGGAAGATTCGTAGAGTTTGTGGAAACGGTGTATGGTAAGGATACACTAGAAGAAAATCTTGATTTTATTGCGCAAGCACTTGGCAACAAAGGAAATTCTTCTCGTGAAGTGATTCGCAATTACTTTATCAAGGATTTTTATAAGGATCATTTGAAGGTATATCAGAAGCGACCGATTTACTGGCTGTTTGACAGTGGTAAACAGAATGGTTTCAAAGCTCTGATCTATATGCACCGTTATGATGCAGATACGGTAGGAAGAGTGCGTACGGATTATCTTCACCGGGCACAGAACTATGTGGAAACAGCGATGAAAAGTGCAGAGTACACGATTGAGAATACAAGCGTTGCATCTGAGAAGTCCAAGGCAATGAAAGCAGTATCGAAGTATACAAAGCAGTTGGCAGAGATGCAGACATACGATCAGGCGATTGCACATGTGGCAAACCAGAGGATTGAGATTGATCTGGACGATGGCGTCAAGGTCAATTATGCGAAATTCCAGGGTGTGGAAGTAGCACAGGAGGGAAAGAAAGCATTGAAAGTGGATTTGTTGGCAAAGATATAAAAGAAAGGATTAGGTGAAATAGAAATATGAAAATTAAAAAATTGGCATTAAAAAATTTTATGGCTTTTGAGAAAACTGAAATAAATTGGTCAGATAATATTAACATTATTTGCGGAGAAAACAGCACTGGCAAAACAACACTTTTGAAAGTGATGTATTCTTTGATAAAACCACTTAGTAATGTAGGCAAAGATAATCTGACAAAGGAGATGGAAGAACAGATTTTAGTTAAAAAAATTCAAGGCGTGTTTCGACCGGATGAATTGAAAATTGGTAGGCTGGTGAGCCGTAAACAGGGAAGCAATCGAACGGATTTTTCTGTTGAATTAGAGAAGAAACAAAAAATTTCAGTTGGATTTGGAAATAGGCAGGAAAATCATGCAGATGTTTCTATTGAGCGTGATGAAAAAACAAAAAAGTATGATGTTATATATATTCCTACAAAAGAAATGATTTCTACAGTAGAGCATTTTGTATCATTATATGACGAATATCATATAGACTTTGAAGAAATGTATTATGATCTTGCAAAGTTATTAGATAGACCACTTTCAAAAGGTCCTAACACTACGGAACAGAATCAGGTGTTAAGTAATTTGGAAGATATTATGAAAGGACAAATTGTCCAGAAGAACAAGAAATTCTATTTCAAAATAAAAGGTGAAGGTGAATTTGAGATGGGATTGCTTTCAGATGGATATAGAAAGCTGTCGATGATTATATATATGATTCTTTCTGGAAGCTTGAATAAAAATACTATCTTATTTTGGGATGAGCCAGAAACGAATATGAATCCTAAAATGATTCGTCCAATTGTTCAGGTAATGGTAGCCTTAGCTCAGATGGGAGTGCAAATTTTTGTATCCACACATGATTATTTTATTCAGCAGGAATTTAATATGGTTGCCTCTTATTCTGAGTTAAATTCTAAAAACCTGGATATTAAATTTATCTCATTATTTAGAGATGAAGAAACGCGCGATATTCATTATGAAATGAAAAATTCAGCGACTGATTTGGAACATAATGCAATTATGCAGGAATTTGATGCAATGTACGATAGAGAACAGGGGATTATTTATGGAGAATAACATAAGGGAAGAAAGCAGATTAAAGTTTCAGTTTGCAGAAAATGATACAGTGATAAAATTTGATGATACAAAATTTTATCGAGACTACTTTAACAAATTACCAGAGGCAAAAGGTGTTGATTTTATTTCTGTTGCCAAAGATAAGATTGCATTTATAGAAGTAAAAAATTGTACTGGAGATGAAGGTAACAATCGGTGGAGAATTGTTCCTGATAACCGAAAACGCAATACAACTCATACAACCGTTAACGTGGAAGGACGCGACAGTTTGGATATTGAAATAGCACAGAAAACAGCAATGACAGTAGCAGCTTTGGTTGGAGCAAAATCCTTTGGAAACACAAAAGGGTGTTTGAATGAATTAAAGGAATATATTCAATTTCTGTCAGGAAATAGTTTTTCAAATGCTTCAAAAAAGAAATATGTAATTTTATTTCTGGAAGGTGATTTTGGTACAAAAACACGAACTAAAAAGATGATTATGAAAGACTTACAGGACAGCATGAACAAAAAACTCCGATGGATTAATTGCAGAGTGTCTGTTGTTGATTCAGATACATATGATTCGAGAATATTTCAGATTGTAAGGTGAGATTTGTTGGCAAAGATATAGGAAGTCGGATAAATTGTCTGTACAATCAATTAGGAAGGAGGCGTGGAATATGTTGCAAATTATATCTGGTAAATTTTTTGAAGATGGTGAAATAGTACATAACGAATGTAATGGAATTTTATATTCTAATGTTGCCTTTCATTCCATGCACCCTTTAGAATACGAAAATATAAAAATAAATACAGTGGATTGGCATCCTGGATATCCTTGTTATGTTATCTCGTATGATAACTGTATTGAACATACTCCTAAAACAAGTATACTTGTAAAAATTGGGGATAATGTTGTAATTGAACAGTTAAAATATATTTTATCATTTTCATTAAATGCAATATTTGATGAAAGTGAGTCGATGATAGAGGATCTTTGCAGAAGAGGAAATGCTCATGACAATTATATATCATCTTATGTGACAGAAACATTTGATAAAGAGCGAAACTTTACTAGAGAAGATTGGGAATATAGCATTCAATTTTATAAAAAGATGATGCATTTGGCTCGTGACGAATATAAGATAGTCATGAGATGCCTAGCTGCATATCACGCTTCATTTAGTGTGTTTAGTAAGGATATATCATTATCATATAGCATTCTTGTTTATGCTTTAGAGACTTTGTCAGAAAACTTTGATGAGTATACTACTTCTTGGAGCGATTATGATCAGAACGCTAGAAAAAAATTGGATGCTTTATTAGATAAAGTTGAAGAAAATGTTGCAGAAGAAATAAGAAATATTTTAGTTTCTAATGAACACTTGAAACTATCAAGGCGATTTACTCAATTTATTTTGAAGTATTTGGATGATGACTATTATAAAGCAATAGACAAACGTCAAGGTTCAGAAGAAGAAGTTAAGCAGGCAGTCGTAAAAACTTATATATTTAGATCAAAATATGCACATGAATTAAAACCGATAATGAAGCAATTAATGGATGCTGGAATATCTGCCAATTCAGAAATATTTGAGTTTCAACATGAGGTGTTTTTTACATACTCAGGATTGTTAAGACTTGTCCGTACAGTTATAACGAATTTTGTTAGTTCAAGAAATGATGTGGGAAAGGAAGACTATGCATGGTATGACGATTTACCGGGCACGATGAGTGTAGAGCTACACCCTAATTTATGGCTAGGTAAAAGCAATGATTTTAATTTTAGAAATATAGATAGGAATCTCGAGGCACTATTATATTGCGTAGAAACTGAGCATAAAGTTCCTGAAATGAATGAACTTGTTGAAAATTATATGACTAATATTCTTAGCATTAAGGAGTCAGATCGATGTACAGCATATGTTCTGTCGTGGATATATGTAAACGTTGTTCAGGGATTAGACAATAATTTTGTGGACAAAATAAAAAAAATATTAGATAAGCATTCTGAAACAGTAAATAAATGCTGTATTGCAACAATTATAGGCAATAGTTTTGGAATGAATACAGGATGTTTTGATTTAGAAGAAGTAGTAACGGTTATAAATAACTATAATAAGAGTAAATTTAAAAAGAATAGATTGAAAATTCATAGTAGGATAGAAAGCAGAATTTATATTGAAATTGCTCGTAGCTATAAAGATGAAGACAATAATAGCTGTAAATATTGGTATAAAAAGGCATATAGAAATGCTGTTAATGACAAAGAATTGCAGAGTGAAATTTTGAAAGAAATTGAACTGATAAAAATGTAGTTAGGAGGTTTGGCGATTGAAGGAAGAAATTCTAGAGGAATTAAATATTAAAGAAGACAATGAGCGAGAATGCAAATTGGCAACCGGTGGACTTCCTGAGAGCATATGGGAGACTTACTCTTCTTTTGCAAATACAAATGGTGGCACGATTCTGCTTGGCATTAAGGAACACAGAGATTCTTTTACAGTTGAAGGGCTGACCGACAAGCAGATTGTTAAATATCAGAAGGATTTCTGGAGTACATTGAATGACAGGAATAAGGTGTCAAAGAACATTTTGCTGAATCATCATGTCAGACCAGTGACAGTAGGAGAAAAGAGAATATTAAGAATTGATGTTCCCGCAGCAGACAGACATGATAAACCAGTATACATTGGGACGAATCCGATGAAAGGTACCTATAAAAGAGATTATGAAGGTGACTTCCTTTGTACTGAAGAGGCAGTCCGGGCTATGTTTGCAGACCAGAGAGATGTATCTGGTGATGTGGAAGTGCTGGATGAGTTCGGATTAGATGTGCTGAATCAGGATACGATAAAAGGCTATAGAATCATTTTTGAACAGCTTCACAGTGGACATCCGTGGAATGCATTGGAAAATGATGAGTTCCTTATGAAGCTAAGGGCAGCAGCGAAGAATAAAGCTGGTACATTATCTCCAACGATAGCAGGACTTTTATTCTTTGGAGAGGCTTATCATATTACTGAAATTTTCCCCAATTATTTTCTGGATTATCGTGAGGAATGCGATGATAAAGCGGTACGCTGGTTATTCCGGACACATTCTAATGAAGGTGATTGGAGCGGTAATATATACGACTTTTTCTGCAAGGTGCGTACCAGAATGGATGATGATGTAGCAGTTCCGTTTGCTAATAGACGAGATGGATATCGTGTAGACAGAGTGGATGTGCATGATGCATTGGAAGAAGCATTGGCAAATGCGCTGGCACATGCAAATTATTATGGCAGACGAGGAATCCTTGTTGTGAAGAAAGGTAAGGAACTTAGTATTTCCAATCCCGGCACTATCAGGGTAACAAAAGAGGAGTTTTATGCTGGTGGCAATAGTGATCCACGAAATCCGAATATCTTAAAGATGTTTGGTTTTGTAAATGTCGGTGAGCGTGCCGGAAGTGGTGTTGATAAGATTATGACAGCATGGGCAGAACAAAATTGGAAGAAACCGGAATTTGATTTCTTAGAGCGCAGTGACAGGGTAACATTAAAGCTTGAAGTTGGACAAGTGGTATATATTCCGGGAGCTGCTGATATCAGAAATGAAAATACAAATCAGGCAAAAGCAATGGCTGTGTCAAAAGAAGATAAAATACTTGAGTATATCAGGCAGAATGGAAGTATTACTTCTCAAAAAGCAGCTGATATAGGTGGTTATAAGTCAAAGACAGGAGCAAGAAAATTGCTTGATAAGATGATAGAAAAAGGATTGATTACGAAGATTGGAAATGGACCGGCAACTAAATATGTGATTTAGTGGTCACATTAATACTTATCGAACACTTTATTGAACACTATCGGACACTTTTGTGGAATATTGGATACAAAGTGTTCGATAAGTGACCGATAGTGATCTTTTATCGGATTCTTAATAGCATAGGCTGAATAAAAATAATTTGTGCAGACGGTCTGCACAAATTCATGTAGAAGGTGAAAAGATGGATTTACAAAACATACAGGAACAATTAAATACTGAATTTGCAAAGGCGGATGTTCGCATTATCTTCTGGTTTGATGATAAGGGAGATTATGTAGAAGAAGTATCAGAAATACAACTAGACACAGCCAAGTTACACATTTTAGACGGAGAGAACTGGCTGTATTCTAAGTGGCTGTTAAATGAATCGGATCCGGAAGGAAAATATCTGGTGTATGCTCCATTTGCAAGACCAAGTGACAGCGAGAATCCGCTTGCCGATATGTATTACTATTCTACACCGTATTATACGGATCGGGTGTCACAGATGTCACAGGAGATTGGTATAGACACCAAATACAAAGAGCATTTGGCAGGCTATGGTTCATTCTGGAGAAGTACCGTTCGCATTGGGAAGTTTAAGGCGTTGAATATTGACCATTATAATACCGAAACGATTGACATTGGATTACTGGCGGTTCTTACGGATGTGAAAACACCTAGTTTTGAAGAGATTGTAAAGAAGCTGATCCTGACAGATGCAGAAGAATATGTCAAGTCAATTACAGATTATGGTTTAATGAAGACATTTTGGGAGCTTTGCAAGAAATATTTTGGATATAACGCTGATGGAAACATTGCAGAACCGTCTATAGAGAATTTGGCAATGTCGTTTGTTGTGACCTATGCCGCAGCAACATTGCAGACGGCAGTACCAAAGAATTTGAAACTATATATTGTAAAAAAGAGAAATGACGCTGTTGTTTTTGTAAGAAATATTATGGACAATATATCGTGTAGAGAAGCATATGATGCGTTGTCATTGCACACAGACAAAACATTGCGAGTTTCTAAAAATATTCGAGAAGCATGGAACAAAGAAACAGGTGTGCTAACTTATGTAATGGCTTGCGATGCATTTGTTGAGTTGGATCAGATGCTATTAGAGTGGATGGTTGATAAGTTGGATAATGAGATTCTGGACGAACAGATTGATGGATTAGATATTGCTCGTATTGCAGATCGGCGAATGATGAAAGCCTGTCATTATAGTGACGTTTTTGCACAGGAATATCAGGCAATGAAGCATGCGTACTTACTGATGAAGGGAATCCGGGATATGGAGATACCTTCGGATCCGGTTTTGCTGCTTCAGAAATACCAGGATGATCTGTATCAGATAGATTCGTATTACCGTTGGTTTTATCGTGCGCTTGATCAGATCGAAGAGAACGAAAAGTATATGCAGGTAAGAGAGCGGATAGAGAATATTTATGCCAATGATTATCTGCTTCAGATGGTTCCAAAGTGGAATGCTGTTTTTGATGAACAGGCAGAGAGTACATTCGATCAGTGTGGACTGATTAGACAAGACCGTTTCTTTAGCCATTATCTGCATGCCTATGATGGTAAGGAACGAATCATTGTCATTATTTCGGATGCTTTGCGATATGAATGTGCGAAAGAGTTAATGACGAAACTGGATATGGACGAGAAGTGCCAGGCATCCATAGAAGGAATGGTTGGTGTATTGCCGTCTGTCACCTCTATGGGAATGGCAAGTCTGCTGCCGCATCAAGAAATGAATGTAGATGAACATATGAATGTGACGGTAGATGGACTAAGCTGCAATGACACACCATCACGGGATAAAATATTGAAAGTCAAGAATCCAGACAATATCGCAATCCAATTTGATGAGATAGCGAAGGCTAATAAACCGAAAGTTCGTGAGCTGTTGCAGAACAAAAATATTGTGTATATTTATCATAATCAGGTGGATGCCAGAGGAGACAAGCCTGCCAGCGAAAATGAGGTATTTAATGCCTGTGAGGAAGCTATCGAGGAAATTTACCGATTAATCAAGAAACTGACAGGGGATGTCACTGCAACGAGGTTCATTGTCACAGCGGATCACGGCTTCTTATATCGTCGGGACAAACTGCAGGAATTTGACAAGGTCTCGTATGACAAAGAAACGTGTACTTATTCCAATAAACGGTTTTTACTTACGAAACAGAAGGTGACTGTACAGGGCATTATTTCCAGAGAACTAGCTTATTTGAATCAGTTGAATACCGGATATGTAGCAGCTCCGTTAGGTGCTGATATTTTCAAAGTCCCGGGCGGAGGTCAGAACTTTGTGCATGGCGGTTCATCATTGCAGGAAATGCTTGTTCCGGTGATTGAAGTAAAGACAGCCAAAGGAAAGCAGGCATACGATTTTGTTGATGTGATACTTACATCGGTATCCAGAAAGGTAACGAACCTTCGGACATACTTTGATTTTATTCAGACAGAAAAGGTAACAGATGTGATGAAAGGAATGAATATTATCGCTTACTTTGAGTCTGAGGATGGTGAAAAAATATCCTATGATGTACCGATTATTGCGGACAGCCAAAGTGATGCTCCGGAAGATCGAACCTTTCATGAGAAATTTACATTCAAGTCGAAGAAGTATCTGACGCAGGATAAGTATTATCTTGTCATGGTAGATGCAAACGATACGAATAATGAATTGCATCGGTATGAATTTACGGTGGATATTGCATTTGTGGATGATTTTGGATTTTAAGGGTGAGTAGGTAAAAGGAGGTTTTGATGAATATACCAATTAGAAAGATTATAAATATTTTCTTGCTGCTATTATTTGTAATTAGTGTAGGATTAATAATAAAGTGGAGCAGTGTGCCATTCATTACTGAAGCTTTGGATTGCAGGATATTTAGTAGGCTTGAAAATATAGATGAAGTTTTGTTAGGCATTGTAACTGGATACAGTACAGGGTATGTAATATATGTATTAACTGTGTTGTTGCCAGATTATATTCAGAGTAGTCCAATGAAAAAACAGTGTGTAATAGAGTTGCACGAAATATATTCAAAAAGTGTTGGTACATTGTTATTGATGTATAAGAGTGTTCTTACAGAAAAAGAATGGGAAAAAATTGATGCTATGGATGATTTAGATGTATTAGATTCTGCTTTTTATGAAAAAATAAGAAAATTTGATATGTATGCGGACGCATATACATTGTATCATTTTAAAGATGGTAAGACTATGATGTGGTGTGATTATTGGGAAAAACTTGCAGATTATTTTCAGAATGATAGTGTACAAATTTTTCTTCGATACCATGCTTATTTGGATGATAACATGATTAAGGTCGTAGTAAATATTAAGAATAATGTATTTTTGGGCATGATGACGGGAAATACAATAGGAGTTAACCAGATTATCAAGGGAAAAGATGGATACAAATATTTTGATGCCGTTTCTGTATCTGATTATTTTAATAGTACTGATAGAGCAACACCTATTTTCATGAATGAATACAATTTGAAACAATTAAAGGAGTATGTTGCTTTATTGAGAGAAATGCGGAAAATAATATATTCAATGAATAAAAAGGAAAAACAAAGACCTGCTTTTTATTTAGAACGATTGAAAGATAAAAAAACAGGAAAATGTGCATCTGCAATTACAACAGTAGTAGATGCTGAAAAATAGGAGGCTGACATGGACGAGATAAATGAACGAAACGCTACATCATCTACTGACGACAGACGGGAAGAAATCAAGCAAAAACTGCGCCAGTATTATGAGGGACGAATTGTAAGAAAAGATCTGACCAAATCAATCAAGGAAGGGGCAAATGTTCCGGTTTATGTATTGGAATATTTACTCGGTCAGTATTGCAATTCAGATGATGAGGAGATTATTCAAGAGGGACTGGATAACGTGAAACGAATTTTGAGGGATAATTATGTGCGCCCGGATGAGGCACAGAAGATATTATCTCTTCTTCGTGAGCGCGGAAGTTATACCGTGATTGACCGAATTACGGTTGTGCTGAATACCAAAGAGGATCGTTACGAGGCGGCTTTTTCTAACCTTGGAATAGAAGATATACCGATTCATCCGGACTATGTGAAGGATTATGACCGCCTTCTTTGTGGCGGTATTTGGTGTATCTTACAGTTAGAATATGAGTTTATTGAAGAGGATAAAAAGAATACACAGCCGATTCGTATTCGTAAATTGACACCAATTCAGATGCCTCATGTTGATATGGATGAGGTTCGCAATGGAAGGAAATCGTTTACGAAGGAAGAGTGGATGGATGTGCTGCTTCGTTCTACCGGATTGGAGCCGGACAAGTTTAGTGACAGGGCAAAGTGGCTTTTAGTTGCACGTATGATTCCTTTAGTAGAGAATAATTTTAATCTCTGTGAGTTAGGACCAAGATCTACTGGTAAGTCATATATATATGAGCAGATTTCGCCGAATAGTATTCTGGTTGCCGGTGGACAGACGACGGTAGCTAATCTTTTCTATAATATGTCAAGTCATACGGTTGGATTAGTTGGTATGTGGGATTGCGTGGCATTTGATGAGGTTGCCGGTATTAAGTTTAAGGACAAAGACGGTGTCCAGATTATGAAAGGATACATGGCATCCGGTGCGTTCTCCCGCGGTAAGGCAGAGATTACAGCAAAGGCATCTATGGTTTTTGTTGGTAATATTAATCAAAGTGTGGACACACTGCTAAAGACTTCCAGTTTATTTGATCCGTTCCCTCTGGAGATGGGGACAGATACAGCATTTCTTGATCGAATGCACTGCTATATTCCGGGCTGGGAAATACCAAAGTACAGACCGGAGTCCTTTACGAATGATTATGGATTCATTACAGATTATCTGTCTGAATTTATGAGGGAACTGCGTAAGGATTCGTATAGCAATATTGCGGACAAGTATTTCAGATTAGGAAACAATCTGAATCAGCGTGATACGATTGCTGTTCGTAAAATGATTTCCGGTTTTATTAAACTGTTATATCCGGATGGAGAGGCAAGCAAAGAAGAAGTAAGAGAGATTGTCGAAATTTCATTGGAGCTTCGCCGCCGAGTCAAGGAACAGTTGAAAAAAATTGGTGGTATGGAGTTTTACGATGTGAATTTTTCATACATAGATAACGACAGCTTTGATGAACATTATGTTGGTGTACCGGAACAGGGTGCGGGAAAATTGATTCCGGAAGGAATGGATAAACCGGGAAGTTTGTATACGGTATCAAAGTCTAAGACAGGTATGATTGGCTGTTATCATCTGGAAACACAGATGATGCCGGGAAATGGAAAATTGACTTGTACCGGTATTGGTTCAGGAAAAGAGCCAAAAGAAGCAACCAATACAGCATTTAATTATTTAAAAGCAAATGGAAATGCAATTTCAGGACAGATCAGTACAACGACCAAAGATTATATTATTAATTATCAGGATATGCAAGGCATTGGTATGACAGGCAATCTTGCGCTTCCGACATTGATTGCAATTTCGTCGGCAGCACTGAATAAGCCAATGGTAAGCAGTATGGTAGTGCTTGGTGAGATTAGTATTGGTGGTACGTTGATCAAAGTAGAAGAATTGGCAAGTACTTTGCAGGTTTGTTTAGATAGTGGTGCGAAGAAGGTATTATTGCCAATGACATCGGCAGCAGATCTGGGAACGGTGCCATCAGACCTTGTGGGCGCATTTAGTCTGATATTCTATTCTTCTCCGGAAGAGGCTGTCTATAAGGCATTGGGGGTTGAGTAAGTGATTACAGATAAAGGGAAAAGAAGGTGAGTGGAATGTTCGAGCAGGACTTTGAACAGTTATTACGGCAGTATGAAACAGCGTTGGATGATAAGAAAAAATTTACGGCATTAGTGAAGGACTTATTTCCAGATCAGGCGAAAACAGTAAATTTACTGCTAATGGCATATAATATGGGAATTGCTCAGGACATTCAAGGTGCTGCGAGAATCAACAATACCTTCGCTTTTCGGTATGTGAAGCAGCTTATGGATGATTTCGGTCTTAGCCGGGTAAATGCAGACTGGATCGTGTCGATATGGTGTCAGTGCTATGGAGAAAAGATATTAAGCAAGAAATGTGATATTACGGTGCAGAAAGAAGGAGTTGGACCGGCAATCCAAGAATCCGTGAAATTAGATGGCAGACAATACGGTGATTTGTTTGACTATGTCAAAAGTACAGATGGAAAAGGTCTTGTAGTAGATGGATTTCATGGAGAGAAGAAAGATACTATTATTTTTCAGAATGCATGTAATAATATACCGGTGGTTGGAATTGCAGAGAGAAGTTTTTTTGAAGTGGAAGTGAAAGAAGCAATTGTAACAGAAGGGATTGCCTACATAGGGAAGGAAGCATTTAAGGATTGTGACAGATTACACCAAGTAATTCTTCCAAGCAGTATGAAAGAAATTGGTAAGTCTGCATTTGCAGGATGTTCTTCGCTAAAGTCTATTGCACTTCCGAAAAAATTAGGTAAAATAGAATCAGGAGCTTTTAGAAATACAGGCTTAAAGAGTTTAGAAATACCTAAAAGTGTGTACTGGATTGGAAAAGAAATGTTGGCCGGATGTAAACAGTTAGAACAGATTACGATACCGGATAATATTGATAGTATACCGGAAGGATTATTAGAAGGCTGCACTTCATTAAGTAAAATATATTTACATAATCAGTTAAGTGGAATTGGAGATCGAGCATTTGCCGGATGCAGCAGTTTGATTTTACTTGTTATTCCGGACAGCGTAACTTCTATAGGCGTTGATGCATTTGCTGATATGGACAAGCAGTTTATTATACAATGCAGTTTTGGCTCATATGCAGAAGAATATGCTAGAAAACATCATATCAAATATCAACTTGTGTAATGTCGCCACAGATGCGACATATGGTGGATGAAATTATAGTATTTTGTATAGGAAGGGGTGAAAAGCATGGGATTTTTTGATGGGTTATTTGGAATGAAGAATAAAATTCCAAAGATTATATCGATATTGCCGTTAGCCGCTAAACAGGAGATACAAGCAGGAAGACTGCCGGTATTGAATACGGATAAATTGTTCCTTAAGCAAGGCGAAAAGATTCATTATATTGACAAGGCAATTAATTTAGAAATCAAAACAGTGAAGCAGTATCGGCATGTGGGGCACAGTACGCCGGGATTATTGAAAGGTAATCGTTGGAATGTTGGAGTGGCAAAGCCTATTGAGCATACAGAGTTAAAATCTCATCCGGGAATTTTATATGTTACAAATCAAAGAATTGTATTTCAAGCGTCGGAGTGGGGATTTGATAAGATGTACCGATATTTGACGGCAGTGACACCTTATGTAGATGGGTGTGAGATACAGTTTGGAAATAAATCCTACAATATCATTGTGGCAGACGGTAATCTGCTAAATAAGGTATTGCAATTGGTTCAGCAAAGGAGGCAGGTACCGTGATGGATGGACAGTTAAAGAATGGAACAATACTTACATCAGAATGTGGAAATAAGTACAAAGTGTCCTGTTTGTTAGGCGCAGGTGGACAGGGTGAAGTATATGATGTGGTATGTGATGGACAGCATTATGCTTTGAAATGGTATTTTAAGGGAAGTGCGACAGAAAGACAGGAAAAGATATTAGAATCGATCATCGCCAAGGGTTCTCCTGATGATTCATTTCTTTGGCCGATGGAGTTGATTGTTCCTGCAAAAAGTGAATTGTTTGGTTATATCATGCCGCTTCGTCCGAAGAATTATAAGAGCATTGTGGATCTTATGAAGAAACGGGTGAATCCATCTTTTTATAGCTTATGCAAGACGGCATTTAATTTGACCAGAGGGTATCAAAAACTGCATGCGATGGGAGCAAAATATCAGGATATCTCATTTGGTAATTTATTCTTTGATCCTGACAATGGGGATGTACTGATTTGCGATAATGATAATGTATCTTTTGATGACAGTAAGCCTGGTGGTGTTCTTGGAACACCTGGATTTATGGCACCGGAGGTTGTCAGAGGAGAGAAAAGACCGTCCAGAGATACGGATCGTTATTCATTAGCGGTATTATTGTTTTATCTTTTTATGGTAAATCATCCATTAGAGGGAAAATTGGAAGCAAATATAAAATGCATGGATATGGCAGCAAGAGTGAAATTATATGGAACGGATCCAGTGTTTATTTTTGATCCTGACAATAAGACAAATCGTCCGGCAAAGGGTATTCATGATAACGCTAATATTTATTGGCCGTTATATCCGGAAAAACTACGTCAGATGTTTACAAAGTCATTTACTGAAGGATTAACAAGTCCGAGTAAACGTATAACAGAGCCGGAGTGGATGAGAATGTTCTCAAATATGATGAGCGGCATGATACAGTGTGAATGTGGTGCATGGAACTTTTATGATGAGGATTTGGAGACAAAAGGAGCTGCACACATTTGTTGGAATTGCCAGAAGGCGATAAAGATTCCTACCAAATTGATTATTGGAAAGAACCGTGTATTACTCAATCAGAATACAAGGTTACTGCATCACCATGTATATGATGATTTGGATATTGATACTGTAGTTGGTTCTGTCGTCCAAAATCCCAAGAATCCGGCTGTATGGGGAATTCGTAATGAGGATACAGCAAATTGGACTTATGAAAAGTCAGATGGAACACAAATTCCGGTAGAAGTAGGACGTACAGCAGGCATTGCTCCAGGGGTAAAGATTTTATTTCCGGAGTCTGTTGGAGAATTTGAGTAGATAACGAGGAGGATGTAGCAATGGAAAATTTACAAAGACCAGGTGGAGAGTTAGCAACTAGACCAATTCATTTTTTCTGGATGGTGGACTGTTCAGGTTCTATGTATGGTGAAAAGATTGGAATTGTAAACAATACAATTCAGGAATGTATTCCACAAATGCGTTCTGCAGCGGAGAATAATCCCAATGCACAGTTGATGATTCGTGCATTGCAGTTTTCGACCGGAGCATCATGGATTACAACAAATCCGATACCGGTAGAAGATTACAGTTGGGAAACAATGGATGCAGAAGGCTTAACTTCATTAGGCAAAGCATTTGACCTGTTAGCGGCACAGCTTAGTATTCCGCCTATGCCATCCAGGGCATTACCTCCTGTTGTGGTACTGTTGTCTGATGGACAGCCTACGGATGATTATAAAGAAAGTCTGGAGAATTTAAAGAAACTTCCGTGGTTTAGAAAAGCAGTCAAGATTGCTATTTCAATCGGGCAGGATGCAGATGATGATGTGTTATTGGAGTTTGCAGGGAACAAGGAATTGGTACTGCAGGCAAACAATGCTACAGCATTAGCTAAGATGATCAAATGGGCATCTACAACGGCATCTATGGTTTCTGCACCATCCAGCAAGCCCATGAATGTCAGTGTTCCGGCAGCGGCATCCGGTACGGTCGATGATGATCCGTTTGCACCAGCCAATAATGGCGCACCATTAGTTCTTGATATGAGCAATATTCCTGATCCGGATGATTTTGACGAAGGAGCAGTTTGGTAAAGGAGGGGGCTTAGATGAAACGCTATATTTGTAGTGAAGTAGTAAAAGGTGCCACTCATAGGCGGAATGGATTGCCTTGCCAGGACAATAAAAAAATCATAGAAATTTCGGACCAGATAGCAATATTGGCTGTCGCAGACGGACATGGCAGTGAAAAGTGCACTAGGAGTGAACGTGGGTCACAGATTGCCGTCAATACATTTTGCGATGTTATGAAGAATTATCTGCATAGTTATGAGGAATATCATGATAACTATGACTCGTTGCTGACATTTCTTAATCGTGAGGGAGATACAAGATTTGCACAGGATATATGTGAAGAATGGCAGGCGAGAGTGAAGCAGTCGTTTTATAAAAATCAAGTAGAGGGTATGCGCAATGCAGCAGGAGAAATTCAGTGGAAATCCGTTTTTACTCTTTACGGTACGACTCTGCTTGGTATGCTAATCACAGAAGATTTTACATTCTCTTTCCAAATAGGGGACGGAGATATTGTATTGATTAAAGATGACAGTGTTTCGGCACTGGTGGAGCCGGAGAAATTTCTTGGTACAGAAACACATTCCTTATCGAAACTAGATGCGTGGAGAAAAGCTGTTGCTTCTGTACAAAGACGGGAGCAAAGCGGCGAATATATGTATCTTTTGTCCACGGATGGTTTCGCAAACAGCTACACTTCCGATATGGAATTTCAGAAGACTTGTATGGGATATCGAGACATGATAAAAGAACATGGAGCGGAGGCTGTGCAGGGTAACTTGAAAAAGTGGCTTACAGAAACCAGTGAACTGGGATGTGGTGATGATATTACGGTGGTAATGGGGTACTTTACGGGAGAATAGGAATAAGAGAGAGTGAGTGAGGTTTATGTGGCATACAACTGAAATTGTTAAGATATTTGAAAAAATCACAGAAGATTATGGATATGAAATATATCAGAATAGAAAACGTTGTGTTGCATTGTGCAGTGATTTACTTGTCGAATATTCAACTGAAAAAAACATTATGCAGATGCTCTTTCAAGTAGGGCTTGGAGAGGCTATGAAGGGAGTCCCATTCAAGAATGAAAGAGAACTTAAAATCGGTCTTTCTAATATTGAAAAGTTTTTATTGGCACAGGCAATAGAGAGTAATGTCAGAGAAGACGTGATGGATGTAATCCGTATGGCTTTTGTGGATAAGAGAATTAATTTGAAAGTTAAGAGTGTGTATCAGCCTGTAATCTTAAAAAATTTCAATACTTTGCATTTTAAGATGACCTTACCGGTGATTAGGGAATTTGAAGAAAGAGTGGATGCTTCATTTAAATTTATATATACTAATAGGGATGAGAAGGTTGATACAGTACTTGAAAAATGTATGATAATTGATAAATTTGGGGAGATGCATTCTTCAAGAATGGATTACGAATTATTGCTCCATGATAAATCAAAAAATGTAACAATCAGTATGCCTGTAGAGAATAAGAGAATTTATGTTGGAGGAGCGACTGTAGAGTTTACATTTCTGTGTAGCAATCATAAAAAAATCACGACATCGTATAAGATTAACAGTTCTAAACCCGCTATACTCATGCAGATTGCGGTATGCCAAATGACAGAAGCAGAGTGTGATAGAATGATGGATATTGTTGAATTGCTCATTAAGACAATAGGCAGTGTGGTAAAATCGAATAATGCTGTAACAGTAGAGGAGAGTAATGTGTCGGTAGCGAATGAACAGTTAGTATATTCTTCTTCTGACATAATGGAATATTCTGATGCTCTTAGAAAAGAAATTCATTTTTTGAAACTGGGGAAAGGTAAGAAATATAAAATAGTCAATGGCGAGAAATTGGATAAAAATGACAAGGGGGTCTATACATATTCGTTTGAAATGGAGACAGACCTTCATCTTCCTGATGATGCACCTATTGTTGTTGAAACATTTGATGGTATTAGGGCAATTGGAACGGTGTTAGTATGTGAAGATTTTGAGATGATTTTATTATTAGATAAAGATTTGAATGATAAAGTAAATTCTGCTCATTTAATGGTTGAACCATGGAAATTACTTGAAGTGTTAGATAAGAAGATACATTCGCTTAATTCAAATAATAATAAGCTTGCAATAAAAATCATAGAAGAGGGACCTAAACTATCTACAAATACAGATATTGACAATGTTCCCAAGGGGCAGGATGCGGTTGAAAGTAAAATGGAGTCGGATGATATAGTAACAGTATGGGGACCTCCAGGAACTGGTAAGACATATATGATGGCTAAAATAGCCAAGAAATATATTCTGCAGAACAAGTCTGTACTTATTGTGTCTCACAGTAATGTATCAGTAGATGGCGTGATAAAAAAAGTTGTTGATATGGTTGCTGATATGCAGGATTATCTTAAAAATGGAAAAATTTTGCGATTTGGATATGTAAGAGATGATAAACTTGCAAAGAATCCTTATGCAACCTCATTTAATTATACGCTTAGTAAATGTGACAGTTATGCTAGGCAGTTAAATCAGTTGGTTGTAAAGCGTGATGAATTACGGGCGAAGAATAAAAGGAAGTCAAAAGAGTATAATGAGGTTGAGCATAGAATTAAAGAAATTCGTAGTGAGGTGAAAAAAGAGGAAAGAAAATGTGTGGAGAGAGCGAAGGTAATTGGTACAACAATTTCAAAAGCAACTGTTGATCCGATGTTTGAGGAAAGGCAATTTGATCTTGTAATGTTTGATGAGGTTTCAATGGCATATGTACCGCAGATAATAGCGGCTGCAGCATTGGCAAAAGAAAAGTTTTTATGTGTTGGAGATTTTAGACAGCTTGCACCTATTTCCCAGTGTCCGGATGCACAGGTGCTACAGGTTGATATATTCTCGTACTTACAGATTGTAGATAAAAGGGGAAATATGTATTGGCACCCTTGGCTTGTTATGTTAAATGAGCAGAGACGAATGAATCCGGCAATTTCAGAATTTCCCAATAAATTTGTTTACAACAAACTTTTGAAAGATCATCCTATCGTGTTGCATAAAGGAGATTCTGTTATCAAAAGTGCTCCATTACCTGGGGATGCATTAAATTTGGTTGATCTTGCGGGAACATATTGTGCAGCGGATAAGAATACAGATGGTTCCAGATTTAATATATTAAGTGCAATTGTTTCTTTTTGCACAGCCGTTAATGCTGATAAGAATCACATTGATACAATTGGTATTATTGCACCATATGCAGCACAAGTAAGACTAATTAGGGCGATGTTAAAGGATTATTATTTAAACGGAACGACTAATGTAAGTTGTGCAACTGTACATCAATTCCAAGGCTCCGAAGCGGATATGTTGATTTTTGATGCAGTGGAGAGCTACCCAAAGAGGGCGGTTGGATATCTAATGGGAAAAGATTCCAATCAAGTAGTCCGATTAATTAATGTTGCTATTACACGAGGAAAAGGGAAAATAATAACAGTTGCAAATGCAAATTTCTGGAACAATGTATTTAATGGTACGAATCATGTATTCTATCATTTTTTAAGTCATATTAAGACTAGAAAACATCAGGTAATAGGGCATAAGGATAAAACACTTGAAAAATATATTAAGCTGATAAACCCTAGTAAGATGATTAATATATTTGCGAATGAGCGGGATGCAATAGAGGTATTTAGACAAGATATGCGAAAGGTAAAATGGCAGGTGGTAGTATCTCTTCCAACTGGGGAGTTAAGAGAGACCGAAAAGCAGATATTTGAAATATTAGATGATGCAGATAGCAAGGGTGTTAATATTTTAATGAAATCTAATGACTATGCCAACCTTCCAGAATGGTGGAAACAATATTGTATTGGAACAGAAAATGCTATATTTCCGCTTATTATTATCGACGATGAAGTTGCATGGTATGGATTGCCTACAGCAAAATGGAGATTTCAAGTGGATAAGACCACGGCAATGTTTACTGTTGTGAATATGATAGTAAGAATTAAGGGAAAGAATACGGTAGGAATGATTAAGTCATTGACAGAGATAGAGACCGTTGTTGTTGGTCAAAACAAAAGAAAGTTAAAAAGAAAAAAGGAGATAATAGATACCGATTTTACGATTTCAGGAGTTGGAATGACAGAAAATAGTGGAAGTAGTTTAGGCTATGGACTTGGAACATTTGTTGAAGAAAAAGAGTTTTGCTCATCATGTAAAAGTCATATGGTTCTTGCAAAAAATGCTAGGGGAACTGCATATTTGAAATGTTCTAATAAAATATGTAAGAAAACAAAATACCTTACCGTTGACTTGATAAATTGGTATATTAATTCACATAATGTAAAGTGCCCAAAGAAAGATCGTGGTGAATTACAAGGTGGGTTAGGTAAGTATGGTCCGTATGTTAGATGTAGTTGTGGTCATTTTTTGAAACCGGATGAAATATAAGAAAATATAAGAGATGATAACAATTATTGTTACATTTATGATGTGCAGATGTCGCTTCGCATGCGACTACAAGATGGTATAGGAGAGATATAATATAGGCAAAACGGAGGTGCGTATTAGTGATTGTAGATCGTTATTATTATCAACAACTCAATCGAAAAGAAAAAGCGATTTACAATGCTTTTTATAAGGGAGTTATGTCTCGTCAAGATATTATTCCTGTACCTGCGAAAGGGAAAATGTCAAATGAGACGTTTAACCGGATATTTATGGCAATGACAAGGGATAATCCATTGATTTTTTATTTGAATCAATCGTCATGTAGTTGGGCAACCGACCGATTTTCGCATGTAGCAATATGCCCGCAGTATTTCTTTAGTGAGAAGAAGGTAAGGGAGTATAAAAGAAAGATTGAAGGTGTGGTAAATCAGTTGGTTGCAGATTTAAAACTTTTGGATGGGAATGATTATGATAAGGAGAAGAAGGTTCATGATTGGATGTGCCAGAACATAGAGTACGATTTTGACGGTTCTGACATGAACCAACCGGTTCGACTTATTACAGCTCATAACATTATAGGGGTATTTGCACACCATAAGGCGCAATGTGAGGGGATTGCCAAAGCAGCAAAGGTTTTGCTAAATGCAGTGGATGTAAAATGTATTGTAGTAACCGGTGAATCAGATGTTAATTATAAAAATGAAAGACACGCCTGGAATATTGTAGATGTAGGACATGTACCGTATCAATTAGATATTACATGGGACATCGGAGCAAGTAGTCAGAAGCGGAGAAAAATAGCATATGATTATTTTAATTTAACCGATTCACTAATTATGCAAGATCATAAATGCAAAGATATACTTCCAAAGTGTTGTGAAGTGGATAATAATTATTATGTGATGAACAACCTTGTGTTTAGTACGAAAACGAAGTTATATAAGTATATTGATAGCACATTGAAAAAAGGAATATATGAATTTGATTTTCGTTATGAGGGGAAAGAAAATGCAACGAAATTATCGAGTGAAATTGCAAGATACATACTAGATTGGATGCGCAATCAAGGGCGTTCAGCGGTTAAGGTAACACAAAGACCTAATGATTCTCTAGGTGTATGCAAGTTAGAAATATACTGGTGATTGGAGAACAAATTCTGCTATATAACCTCATCCTACCATAACAAAACAGGCTTTTTTCGATGATTCACATTTTGTTATGTGGTAGTATAATGTCATACAGAATAAATAAAATTATGACTACATGGCAAGGCGGCAGAAGTGTGTGGATATAAGTCAAGAACTTCCGCTAGAAAGGTGATTGATGAGATGGTAGAGAAGGGCTATATCGTGAAAAACGGAAAAGGAGCAAGTGTTCGATATAGTATTTGCGGTGAAAAAGTGGTCAAAAAGTGACCATTTACTGGTCATTTTATAAAAAAGTGGTCATTTACTGGTCAATATCGAACACTTTTGTCAGGTGTGGTGGGATGAGGACAGTTGCTAATCTTTTAGGATTCCAGTAAATCAGTAGAAAGACTTTGTGACTCGTGGGTTTTGAGTACGTCGGTATGTGGCACTGGTAGTTTCAGTGCCCATACCGTTACGCACTCAATGAACGGGAGTGCCCACGAGACGCAAAGCCTTTCTACTGATTTACGGAACCAAAAAATTATCTTTCCCTCATCACAATCCACTCTCCCTTCCCCTTTACTTTTCCAGGCAAACATAGTAAAATATTTTGCATAAAAAGCACTCTAGGAGAGAAGGAGATTTAAGATGCAGTTTGACCATCTGTCGTATGGAGATTTTAATCCCCATCTTTTATATATTGGGAAAAAGGTGCCGGAGGTCAGTGGGGAGGACCACAGCCATGACTATTTGGAACTGACTTATATATTGTCAGGGCAGGCAAGATACTACATAGAAGGAAAAGAATATTTATTGCAGCCGGGAGATTTGTTAGTGGGAAATCCGGGGCTTGTGCATCGTTTTGAACTGCGAGAAGGGGAAAAAACGCCCATTGAAGTGTATATCGGATTAAGCAATTTTCATTTCCAGGATATGCCGCCACAGTCGTTAGTTTTGCCGGATGGAGCACCGGTGCTGCGGTGCAAGGCAGAGTTGAAGCAGGACTTAAACCAGTTGGTGCAGACAATGATTTCCGAAACCAAAATCCAGCAGAGTGGGCAGTATTTCATGATTAAAGCTTATATGGTGCAGATGTTAGTGTTGATTCTCAGGCAGATATATGGTGAAGAAAAGCAGGAAAATCATGGATTTGTTTTTGAATCCCGCAGTAAGGGCTATGTGGTAAAACGAATTATTGCGTACATGAATGAGAACTATGCTTCTCATATTTCACTTGACCAGATTGCGGCGAATATGTATCTGAGTCCGGTATATATTTCAAAGATTTTCAAAGAAGAGACGGGAGAGTCGCCGATTCGGTATTTGATAAAAATCCGGCTGGAAAAGGCAAAGGAAATATTAGAAAAAGAAAATTGCGGAAGTGTGCGCAATGTATCGCTGGCTGTGGGATATGAAGATGTGTATTATTTTAGTAAATTATTTAAGAAATATTATGGAATTGCCCCTGTTTACTACAAAAGGCAGGCGCAAAAAGAGAGTGGAAAGGAGATAAAATAACGTGAAACATTATAGTTTTTTGCTTATTTTGTTTATGGCACTTTGTTTAAGTTTGGGAAACGGAAACAAAGCGCAGGCGGGTTCTTTGCAGACTAAAGGTGTCTGGGTGTCCTGCTTTGAGTTCGAGGAACTTGGTTTGAAAGATAAAACAGAGGCGCAGTTTCGTGCCAATGCCAATAAAATATTTGCAACAATTCGGGCGAACGGATGCAATACCGTTTATTTTCATGTAAGGGCTTATGATGATGCAATCTATCCGTCTTCTGTGGCAGGATTTAGTAAGTACATATCTTCGGATGGAAAAGCACCGGGGTATGATCCTTTGAAAATATTGGTTTCTCTTGCGCATTCACACAAATTAAAAATTCATGCATGGATGAATCCGTACCGGGTTTCGTCGACGAAAATTCTTGACCCGGCAAGTGAAACGACAACAGCACGAATTGTCAACCAGGTAAAGGAAATTATTAACCGGTATGCAGTGGATGGCATTCACTTTGATGATTATTTTTATCCGACCAATATAAAAAAATACAAGAAGGTGCCGGCTGCAACACGGCGTCAAAATGTAAATGTGATGGTTCGGAAAGTTTATCAGACGGTAAAGCAGAAAAAGAAATCGTTGAAGTTTGGTATCAGCCCTGCCGGTGATATTACATATTGTGAAAAAATCGGGGCGGATGTCAGGACGTGGCTTTCTCAAAGCGGTTATGTGGATTATATAATTCCGCAGATTTATTGGTCGAATAACTATATTATGAGCGGTAAAAAAACAGCATTGTTTAATGAGCGTCTGGCAAAGTGGCGTGAAATTAACAAACGTGACGTACCAATGTATGTAGGGCTTGCCCTTTATAAGACCGGCTATTCATTAAAAGAAGATCCGGGCTGGAAGAAATCATCCGGCAACATTGCCTCACAGATTCGCCAGATTCGAAGTGGTAATACAGAAGGGTATGTATTTTTTGCTTATAAGGACTTGATTCGTTCGGGGGCAGCAAAAGAATTAAAAAAATATTACAAGGAAATCGGCAAAATATCACTGAATAAGAAAAAGAAAAAACTTCGCACCGGTAAAAAATATCGGTTGAGGGCATCATTCTGGCCAGCAAATCTACATGGTAAAATTAAGTGGAAATCATCCAATAAAAAGATTGCCGGTGTATCGAAAAAGGGAGTTGTAAAGGCAAAGAAAAAAGGAACAGTCCGCATTTATGCGATTTATGGCACGATGAAAAAATCGTGTAAAATTATTGTGAAGAAGAAAAGAAAGTAAAGGAGAGCATTTTGGTAGCTTGGTTTGACAGCGTAATTCTTAGTTGGTTTCAGTCAATACAGAATGATTTTTTAACTGTTTTGTTCAAGGCAATCACATTCCTTGGAGAGGGCGGTTTAATCTGGATTGCTTTGGGACTTTGTCTCATTGCTTATAAAAAGACGCGATGGGTTGGCATATCGGTTTTACTTGCGTTGTTATTTTCCCTTCTTGTTGGAAATGTGACTTTAAAACCATTGGTGGCAAGACCGAGACCGTGCTGGCGGAATCCGTTGGTTAATCTGCTGATTCAGAATCCAAAAGATTATTCATTCCCATCCGGGCACTCCCTTTCTTCCTTTGCGGCGGCAATGGCAATCTTTATGAATCATCGAAAAATGGGTGTGGCAGCACTTTTGTTTGCTTTTATCATGGGCTGCACAAGATTATATTTTTATGTGCATTATCCAACAGATGTACTGGCGGGGATGCTTTTTGGTCTGATTCTTGGCTTTTTGGCTTATTGGATTGCCACAAAAGGCAAAAAAAAATGGGAGGAAAGAAGCTGTGCTTGAACTGGAAAAATTACAAAAATCTTATCGAAAAAATGAAGTTTTACAAGATGTTTCAATTACTGTAAAAGATGGAGAGAGTGTATGCTTTGTGGGTGCCAATGGAGCCGGAAAATCGACGCTTTTAAAAATTATAGTTGGTGCATTGAAGCCGGATGCAGGAACTATTTTGTGGAATGGAAAAGCGGTGGATGGAACGTTTCTTTCGGAGCATGTCGGTTATGTGCCACAGGAAAATCCGTTATTTGAAGATTTAACAGTAAAAGACAATTTGGAATTATGGTATGCAAATGATAAAGCACGTTTGCAGAAAGATTTGGAAGATGGGTGGTTATTTTATTTTGGTATGCATAAAATCTATAAAAAACCGGTTAAAAAGTTATCCGGAGGCATGAAAAAAAGACTCAGTATCTGTTGTGCACTGGCTGGTGACCCGGATGTTTTAGTAATGGATGAGCCGGGAGCAGCATTGGATTTAATGGCGAAGAACGAAATCCTTCGATTGATAAAGGATTTTACAAGGAAAGGAAAAAGTGTTATAATAACATCTCATGAGATGTCTGAAATCACGTTTTGCGATTCTTTATATGGAATCCGTGATGGTTGTACTGTCACATTGGATAAAGAGATAAACGGTTTTGAACTCACGGAATGGATTCAAGGCTGATTATCATAGAAACAATTCAAAAAAGGAGCCTACCTATGTAGGGAAATGGAGGAAAAAATGGAAAAGAAGAAGAGTAAGGGGAAACTGATTGCGTTAATTATTGCAATCGTTGTTGTTGTCGGAGTCGTGACAACCGGAATTGTGCTGGCAGCTACCGGTACACTATTTGGTTCGACAAAGGAGAAGGCATTTGACCTTTTGAAACAGGCGCCGGAAAAGATGACACAGTCAGCAGTGAGCAAGCAGCTTGGACTTGATGAATTGTCAAAGGCTATGTTAGAAAAAGGAATGGATATCAACTACAAAATAAAAGATATCCAGTCATCAGATTCTTCCGTTGATTTGTCCGGTATGGAAATGGGTGCCGGTTTATCACTGGATGTAAATAACAAAAAAGCATCCGCAAAGATTGCCCTTTCCAAAGACGGAAGCCAGTTATCAGCAGAAGCCTATGGCTCATTAGAGGAAAAGAAAGCAGCATTTTCTCTGCCGGAGCTGATTCCAAACAAAACATTCAGCATTACAGCATCCGATAATGAGAGTCAGGAAGCCCTGAATAGTATTTCAGCTGTTTTAGCAGTGCTTCCGGATTTGCAGGAAACATTTTCTGATTTCTTAGAAGAGCAGGGAGATGCCTTGTATGACAGCACAGAATGTGAAAAGGCAGATAATGGTTATCAGATTAAGATTACAAAAGTTTCACTGGATGAGTTTGTAAATAAATTCCGTGATTATGTAAGCAGCCAGTCAGAGACACTCGGTAAGATTGAAGAAAAACTTGGTATGTCCAAAGGAACGATTGCCAGTGGCGTTGGTATGATTGTTCCACAGATTACATCTTACACACAGGATATTATTGTGACGGTAGAGGGCACGGACGGTAACTTGACAGGATTTAAAACCTCTGTGACGGTTGCCGGAGTTAAATTAGATATTCGTGGTGCATTTGTAGATAACGATGCCCAGAATACAGCAAATGTTGAGTTGTCCTTGGCACAGAATGGTTCTTCTATTGGAACAGTTACGTATAACCTTCAGGGTAAAAAAGGTGATGTATGCGAAGATACAATTAAAATGGTTGTTTCGAGCATGGGTACGGAAATTGCTTCAACAGAAGTAAAAGAATCCCTTGACACGAAGAATAATAATGCACTTACAATGTCTGCTTCCGTAAAATCGTATAATTCCGATGAGGTGAAAATGTCATGCAGCGGAAGTGTGAAAAACTTAGAAAAAGGTAAGAGTATTACCCTTGATTTTAAAGATGTATCGGTTGACCAGAGCGAAACAGGCACGAATACCTTTGGAATGGAATACTCATTTGCTGCTCTTGACGGTGAAGTAAAAATGCCTGCCGGTGAAGAACAGGTTGTGACAGCCGACACCCTACAGTCAACTTTGACTCAGTATCAGAGTGATGTGATGACTAATTTACAGAACATTTTAGGTAAATGGGGAATTAGTGATATCAGTTCCTTGTTCAGTCCATCTTCATCAAATCCATTAGGATTGAGTGATGCGGATACTTCTTTAACTACCGACAGTTATGATGGTAGCGATGATGACAGTTATACAGACAGTTATGAGGATGAAAATGACACTTTGTAATTCATACAAAATATGTTATCTTAAGAAAATGGCAAAGAGGACCGTTATGGTCCTCCCTGTCATTTTCTTGTCTATGGCGGTTCTTTTGACTGTATTTTTTGTTTGTTTGTCTGCAATTTCGGAAAACAGTAAAATACATATTGGAGTTGTTGTGCCGGAAAAAGGGTTTATGGAGCGAGGGTTACTTGAGTATGTCAGCAATATGGCAGACACGAAAGCCTTATGTGTGTTCCGGGAGCTGAGTGAGACAGAGGCAAAAGAGCAGTTGGATGAAGGAAAGGTGGCGGCTTATGTTACGCTGCCGGAAAATTTATTGGAGAAAATATATCGGAACGAAAAAACCTCCGTCCATATAACAACGGCTAAAACACCCACAATTGAAAGTGCATTGATGGAGGAACTGATGGATTCGGCAGTTTCTTTTGTGTTGACAGCAAAAGCCGGTGACTATGCAGCATATCAGTTATACGCAAAGTATGGCAGACAGGGAAGTATGAAGACTGTGGCGATGGATATGAACCGCAATTATATTCGTTTTGTGCTGCGGCAGGAAACTTTGTTTCACGAGAAAACAATAAAATCAGCTTCCGGAATGAATGATACTACGCGTATTTTTCTTGGAATTATGGTGACACTTTTGACTCTTATGGGGGCGATTTTGATTTCTCTGCGGGAGCGTCCGACAGCGTTATTGCTTGGCTTATTGAAAGGAAAGAAAATAAACCCGGTGGATACGCTTTTTTTTGATGTTTTGTTAAATGGCGGTGTTTTGTTTATCTGTATGACTGCCGGATTTTACGGATTTGCAGCCCTTTTAGGGGTAAAGGTGACAATGCTTAATATGTGCGGGATTGTCTTTGGTAGTTTTTGCGCGGCTTGTCTGTTTGCCTGTGTCGTTCCGTGCGGCAGGGCAAATGCCGGACAGATACTGTTTCTCTTTGTATTTGCTGTGGTGCAGTTTGTGCTGCTTGGCGGTGCATTTCCGGACTACATGCTGCCCAAAATTCTTGTAAGCATTGGGAAAATACTGCCGGGAGGAGTTTTTGTTGATTTGCTGCATGCAGAAATGAAAGGACAGATTTTTTCATCATCGCTTATTTATGTACTTATGTATGGAGTCTGCTTCTTTTGTCTTGCCTTGTGGCGCATGAAGAGAAAGAGGGGTGGCATCGCATGAGAATATGGATGAAAAAATATATCAAACGCTTTTTGTGCCAGAAATTCTTTTTGTTTCTGCTGATTGCCCTGCCTTTTTTTACTTATTTATATTCCTATGCGGTACATCAAAAGTCTACAAAAGTTAAAGTGGGAATTGTGGCAGACAAAGACAATGTGTTTGTTCGGGAAATTCAGGAGGAACTTCTTAGTAAAACCGGTATGATTACGTTTTGTGAAATATCTTCCGAAAAGGACATGATTCAAAAAATCCGAAAGGGAGATTTGACGTGTGGTTATGTGTTTCCGGATACACTTAAAAAGCAATATGAAAATGGACGGTATGAAAAATGCATTACGCAATACCGCTGTGGAGGAAATGCATTTTATTTGATTGCGAGAGAGGCGGTGATAAGTAGTGTATTCCGTGTGTACGGTAGACAGATGCTGGAGGATTACATCGCACAATCCGGGCTTTTTGAATCACATGAGATTCAAAAAGGGGAGATTTCGCAAAAATATAAGGATAATTTGGAAAAGCAGCAAACATTTACGATGGAAATAAACAAGCAGAACTTTGCAAAAAAACAGATGGGAGACTATCTTTTGGCACCGTTACATGGTGGTGTGGCTTTTTTGATTTTGCTTGCCGGATTCTGTGGGCTTGCTCTTTATCGAAAAGATTGTGGGAGACAGATTCCTTTTGCAGTTACTGGAAAATGGCGCAGAGAGATGTCGCTTTTTTCGATTGCGGTGCCGGTGGTTCTGATGACAATATCAGGAATTTTGTCCGAGATTTTATGCGGAGTTTCGTTTTTAACAATAAAAGAAATTGCTTCTCTACTGATTTATGATATAATAGTGGTACTGTTTTGTAATTTACTATCTGCAATTCGGGTAAAAGAAGGTGTCATTTGGCTCTTTGCGTTGTTTTACTTGTGTATCAGCGTATTGTTTACACCGGTATTTTTGAATTTGTCGGTGCTGATTCCGTGGGCGCATGTATTGTCATATTTTTGTCTGCCGTATTACTTTTTGAATGCAGCGTTTGGTGGCGTGTGGCAGATTTTTGAATTGATTTTCGTTGGTACCTTGCTTTTTTTAGTTAACATATGGAGAAGAAGGAGAGATTGTTATGGTTACGAATTGTGAGTTTTGTGCCTTTTACGTTTATGACGATGATGGCTATGCAGAGTGTGATGTCAATTTGGACGAAGATGAAATGGCAAGATTTTTAGGTTCATCGTATCAATCCTGTCCATATTATCAGACGGATGATGAATACAAAATAGTGAGAAAGCAGAATTAATTGGTAAATGAATTGTTAGGAGGCGTAACTATGGCAATCGTATTAATCGCAATTGGATTGTTGTTTACCGGCGTTGATTTTATGGTGGGCAGCGGTATTTCATATCCGGATTTTATACAGCCGACAGGGCTTTATCATGGAATTGATATCCACCCAAGAATACAGCAGTATGTAACGCAGAATATTTTAGGACATAATTTACAGGTGGACATACTGCCTGACGTTATTGGTTGTTTACTTGTGCTGATTGGTGCATTTATGTTCGTGAAGCATAACAAAAAATTCTGGTTTGGTGCACTGTTAGCCATTCTGGCAGGAGGGTGTTCCGTTGCCCTTCGCATCATTCCGTTTTATGTGAATGGTGGAGCCTTGATTTTATCTGCCCTCAGTTTATATTTCTTAGCATTTGTATTTGAAATCTGGATGGAATATATCATGATTTACGTGACGGTAAATGTTTCGGATGACATGGCAAATGTAAGTACCAACCGGAGAATGCAGTTTGGCTGGTGGGTTACCGTATTTGCAAGAATTTTTATTTTCCTTTTGACTTTTGTCGGAATTGGCTCGGTTCGCCATGTTTACGAGGCTGTTGTTTTATTGTTTGCGGTATTTTATCTGTATCAATTAGTGCAGACCCGTAAATATGTGGGAACTTACAAAGTCTACAAAGAGGGCTTTAACAGTGCCGTTTTGCCGGAATATGTAAAGGAAAAAATGATAGGAGTTTCGTACCGTGAAAATCCCGATATTTCGCTGGATGAGCTTCGTTATGTGCGAATTATCCATTATGATTTCAAGGGACAGATTCAGGAAGGTGAACTGGTGGTAAATCAGAAAATTGCATATCCTGTCATGCGGGCATTTTACCAGCTTTACAAATGGGAATATCCGATTGAGCGGGTGCGCCTTGTGGATGATTTTGATGGAGACGATGAAGCGTCCATGGAGGAAAATAACACATCGGCATTCAATTACCGCACGGTTGAGGGGCGCGACGAACTGTCAAAACACGCTCTTGGTATGGCAATTGATATCAATCCGCTGATGAATCCCTATGTCAGAGAGGATGGCTATTTCCCGAAAAATGCAACCGAGTATCTCGAACGTGATATAACCTTGTGTAAGGGAGAGCATAAAGATAAAATGATTCACAAAAAAGATATGGCATATAAAATCTTTAAGAGAAATGGCTTTTTGTGGGGCGGTGACTGGGAAGACTGTAAAGATTACCAGCACTTTTATATGAAGTAGATGAAATGTTTGTTAGTATTTTAGTTTCCGTAATTTAACAAAAGAACTTTGCGTCTCGTGGGCGCTTCCGCTCATTGAGTGCGTAGTGGTATGGGCACTGAAACTACCAGTGCCTCATACCGACGTACTCAAAACCCACGAGTCACAAAGTTCTTTTGTTGAATTACTGGAATCTTAAATAGAAAACTAACAAACATTTCATGTTACGCAATCGCACAAAGTTTTAGTGTCCTTATCAATCGAAATATTGAGATTATTAAGTTGTGGGGAGCTGGTGGTGGTGCGGGTTAAGTAATTTGAGTGAAACAGAGAATAAAATTTTTAGATACAAATAAAACAACAGAAACATTTGCGGTGAGTGGGTTTGAGCGCGTCAGCAGGCGGTACTGGTAGTTTCAGTACCCCTGCTGCTACGCAGCTCAACAAACGAAAGTGCCCACGAAACGCAAATGTTTCTGTTGTTTTATGGCAACTAAAAAACTTAATGTTGTTTCATTCAAACTACTTAATAATCGTCCCGATTCTCTCCTTAATCCCCTGATAAGCGTTCTCAAGCTTTGTAATAATAGCGGTTCGTCCCTCACCGGAGGAAACGAAAGATACGCTGGCATCAACTTTTGGCAGGGTAGTGATGGCATCAAAGTGATTTTCATCAATTAAGGAAATAGCATCGCTTACGCTGATTTTACCAATTGCCTGGCCGTCAGCAGTTTCCATCTGTTCTTTGGAAGTCAGAATCATAAGATGGGAAGCATCTACCATATCAGCAAGTTTTGCGGCAGTATAGTCTTTTTCAATGACGGCACTGGCGCCTTTTAATGTGGTTCCCTGCTCCATAACCGGGATTCCACCGCCGCCGGCTGCAATGACAATCTGTCCGGCATCTAAAAGTGCTTCGATTGCATCAATTTCATAAATATCAACCGGTTTTGGAGAAGCGATGATACGGCGGAAACCGTCTCCTTCCGGTACGACATGATTTCCCTTTTCTTCTTCGGCATCAGCTTCCTCACGCGTCATAACACGTCCAATTACTTTGGTCGGGTGGTTAAATGCTTTGTCAAACGGATCCACACGAACCTGTGTAATAATCGTAGAAACCGGTTTGAAAATACCGCGGTCTAACAATTCGGTACGAATGGCGTTCTGCAAATCGTATCCGATATAACCCTCGCTCATAGCACCGCAGAGAGACATTGGCGCAACGGTATAATTTTTATCGTTATCCAAACGGGCAAATTCAGTCATAGCGGTCTGAATCATGCCGACCTGAGGCCCGTTACTGTGGGTAATTACAATCTGATATTTCTGCTCTACTAAATCGGCAATTGCCTGAGCTGCCTTTTTTACGTTTTTTTTCTGCTCCGGAAATGTCTCACCAAAGGCATTTCGTCCGAGAGCAACAACAATTCTTTTTTCTTTCATGAATCGTAACCTCCATCCGGTATTTTTTATCACAATTAAAGATGTAACTAGTATACCATTTTTTTCATGGTTCGTAAATATTCTTTCTGCTCCTTTGTAATGCGGTAGCTTTCTACAGCCTTCTGAATCGTTTTTTTGTGAACCCAGTCAGAAAGCTTTTTCTTTTCCAAATAAGGAATGGCAGCATCCCACTGCTTAGCAAGTGCAGTGGCAAAATACCACGCAATCATCATATTGACGTAATATTCTTCTGAGTGGATTTTGGCAACAAGTGCCAAATGCTTTTCTGAGAAATCGGCGTCCAGATATAGCCGCAGCAAAATTCCGATGCCGTATCGAATGGTGTATGTGTCATCTGAAGAAATCCATTTTAGAATCTCCCCATACAGTTCTGATTTATGTTTTTTGAATACGCCGGGTGCCGGTAAATCACACGTTGCCCAGTTGTTGATATAGGGAAGAAAACGGTTGATTTCCCGCACACAGGTTTCATAATCTTTTTCCGCTGAAATTAACATCATATGAAGATTGTTTTCTTCATAATAATGGTGGGGCAGTTCCTTTAGAAAGGCTTTCGCCTCTTTAGTACCCTTAAAATCTTTGGCAAACGAGCGCAGTGCAGGGGTGCGGATACCGATGATTCTGTTTTTTTCAATCGTTGGAATTAGTTTGCTGTGAAACTCTAAGTAAGAAGGGTCCTGCAGGGTAAACAATTGTTTCTGTAATTCGTTCATTTTTCTACCTCCATAAGCAGTATTTTAACGCATAAATAAGGGTTCGTAAAGCATTAACGATTCGTTCATGGATTGTTGACGGAAAGGGCAAAATGATTTATAATAAATACATTATTAAGATGGTCGGAAAGGACGGGGTGATATTATGAAATTAGTATTTATTGGGGCTGACCATGAAGTTACGGGAAGCTGTCATTACATGGAAGTTGGAGATAAAAAATTCTGCGTGGATATTGGTATGGAGCAGGGGCAGGATTTGTTTGAAAATCAGGAGATTCCGGTAAATCCATCAGAGATTGATTTTATTTTGCTGACACACGCACACATAGACCACACGGGTCTTCTTCCCATGTTGTTTGCCAGAGGATTCCGCGGTCAGGTATACGCAACAAAAGCGACAGTGGATTTGAGCCAGATTATGCTTCGTGACAGTGCTCATATCCAGCAGTTTGAGGCAGAGTGGCGGAACCGGAAAGCAAGACGTTCCGGCGGTGAAATTTATGAACCTTTGTATACGATGGAAGATGCCTTAGGTGCAATTCGACTGCTGGTTCCGTGTGAGTATGATAAAAAAGTTACGATTTGCGATGAGGTTACCATTCGATTTACCGATGTGGGACATTTGCTTGGTTCTTCTTCCATTGAAGTATTTGCAAAAGAGGGCGAAGAAGAACGAACGGTTGTCTTTTCCGGAGACCTTGGAAACACACATAAGCCGATTCTCAGAGACCCGATTTATACAAAAGCGGCAGATTATGTTGTTATGGAATCTACATACGGTGACAGACTGCATGGGGAAGAAGCACCGGATTATGTTGGAGAGCTGGCAGCAATTATTGAAAGCACTTTCCGCCGTGGCGGTAATGTGGTAGTGCCATCCTTTGCAGTCGGCAGAACACAGGAGATGTTATATTTCTTACGTCAGATTAAGGAGCAGCAGTTAGTGAAGACGCATCCGGATTTTGAAGTGTATGTGGATAGTCCGCTCGCTGTGGAAGCAACGAGTATTTTCGGTAAAAATGTTCAGCAGTGTTTTGATGAAGAAGCAAAAGCACTTGTAGAAAAGGGAATTAACCCAATTGGATTTCCGGGCTTGAAATTGTCTATAACAAGCGATGATAGTAAGGCAATTAATTTTGACCAGCAGCCAAAAGTTATTTTGTCGGCATCCGGTATGTGTGAGGCAGGTCGAATCCGCCATCATTTGAAACATAACTTATGGCGTCCGGAGAGCACGATTGTATTTGTTGGTTATCAGACCAGAGGTACATTAGGACGTGCACTGCTTGAGGGGGCAAAAGAAGTAAAACTGTTTGGTGAAGTGATTGAGGTCAAAGCAGAGATTACGAAAATTGCCGGCATCAGCGGGCATGCAGATAAAAATGGATTATTAAAATGGATTAACAGTTTCACGGAGAAACCGCCCAAACGTGTATTTGTCGTTCATGGAGAGGATAAGGTATGCGATGAATTTGCGAGAACGCTTACCGATTCCGGTTATAACGCTACGGCACCGTACAGTGGTACAATTTTCGACTTGATACAGGGCGAGTTTGTAAAAGAAGCGCTTCCGGTTGCTGTGAAGAAGAAAGCGGCAGCGAAGAAACGTTCCGGCGATATGTTCCAGCGGCTATTGACGGCAGGACAGCGTCTGATTTCGGTAATTCGTAAGAATGAGGGATTGAGCAATAAGGATACGGCGAAGTTCACAGACCAGATTCAGGCACTTTGTGATAAGTGGGACCGTCCGTAATTAAAAAAAAGAAGAAGAGGAGGTGAGGTTGTGACCACACAGGAAAGTCGTGAACAAGAGATTAAACGACTCAATGCAGAAAAGGTAAAGCAGATTGCTTTATGTCATTTTTATTCTTATTATGTCAGACATAATATGTCAGACATGCTGGCGTATGTCGGTGAGGATGTAACGTGGCTTGGTTCGCAATCTAATTTTGTGGCACACAACCGTCAGGAGTTTGAAAACCTTCTGGAGAGAGAAATAAAAAAAGTACCAAAGCAATGTGTTATGAAAGTGGTATCGGCAGATGTCAGTCAGGTTTCCGGAAATTGTTATCAGGTGACCGGAGAATTGGAACTGCGTCTGCCGGTGCAGGATAATGTTTATTATACGAATTTGCGTTTTTCCATGATGATTTGCAAAGAGGATGGAAAGTTTTCCATTGTATCAATACATACATCCGCGATTAGAAAGACTGCTTTGTGGGATGACACACAGGTACTAAAAGAGAGGCAGAAACAATTTTCAGAAGAAGGCGGAGAGAATATACAGGATCCGGTAACAGGTGTGCTTCAATTAGGAGCATTTAAAGAGCGAGCTGCCAGACAGTTAGAAGATATTTCAAAAGAAAAAAACTATGCGCTTATTTGTACGGATATTTGTAATTTTGAACGGGTAAATAATTTGTATGGTATGCAGAAGGCGGATAAACTTTTGGCAGATACGGCGAAGATGATTATGGCATCGAGCAAATGTATATTGCTTTGTTGCCGCAGTGTGGCAGACCATTTTGTAGCACTTGCCTGTTATCAGGATTTTTCTACATTCCGCAATATGCTCAATGAGTTATGCAATCGTTTTGTAGTGGAAATCGGAAACGAATATTTGGATGCCTATCCGCGGCTTGGTATTGGTGTTTACCGCATTGACAAGGAACATCCGCCGATTCAGAAGATGGTGGAGTATGCCAATCTTGCCAGAAAGAGCTTGCGGACGAATACGACTTCTCATATTGCTGTGTATGACGAGAGAGTGTACACGCAATTGATTCGTGCAGGAAAAATTGAGCAGAGCATGAAAAATGCGATGGCTCAACATGAGTTTAAGGCATTTATACAGCCAAAATATAATTTGGAAACCGGACAGATTGTAGGTGCCGAGGCGTTAGTACGATGGATTCGGGAAGACGGCTCAATGATTTACCCGGATGATTTTATTCCGATTTTTGAAAAAAATGGTTTTATTGTTGAATTGGACTTTTTTATCCTTAGTGAAGTGTGTCGCATGATTCAGAGACGGCTTCAGGAAAAAAGACATTGTGTGCCGATTTCGATAAACCAGTCGCGTGTCTTATTACAGGAAAAAGATTATGTGAAGCGAGTGGCGGACATTTTGAAAAAATATGATACGCCGCCTCGTTATATCGAGTTAGAGTTGACGGAACGGATTTTTAGGGATGATTTGACAGATTTGGCGAAGATGATGGGAGAACTTCGGAATCTTGGCATCCGCTGGTCCATTGATGATTTTGGAACGGGGTATTCTTCTCTTAATTTATTGAAGGAGTTACCGGTTGACATCATTAAAATTGACAAGTCGTTTTTAGATGAGACAGAGAGTTCCGAGACGAGTAAAATTATTATTAGAAAAACGGTGGAACTGACACAGGAACTGGATAAAACCGTTGTCTGTGAAGGGGTTGAAACAGAAAATCAGGCAGATTATCTTCGAGGCATCCGCTGTGACATGGCGCAGGGATATTTGTATGCAAAACCAATGCCGATGGAAGAGTTTGAAAAATTGCTGGATAAGGAGATATACGGATGAAAAAGGCAGGAAAATTAATTATTGTGACGTTGCTTATCTTGTCCGGATTGACGGCCGGAGCGTATTTTTTTCTCAAAGGACGCGAAGGAGGTCCGTCAAACGAATTTAAAAACCGTATGGCAAAAGAGCAAAGTGATAATCAGACGGATCGCGCTTTTCAGTATGACATGCCGGATAAAGCTACGGTTTTAGCAACGGACGGCGAAGACAAAAATGTTCTTAATTTTGAGTCAAATTCCGTGTATCAGGTTTCAAACTCCAATGAAGCAAGAGCACGTTTAGACCGGTTGATTAAGCGCACCGATGCGGATTTTGATAATCCGATTATAGCGAAAAATCCATTTGGTACGATGGAAAATAGTTTTTATTTTTATTTTCACACTTCATTCCGCTGTATGGTACGGTATACCATCACGGTTGAAGATGAGACGATTTCAGACCATATCCGTTATGTCAATAACGGACAGGAAAATAATTTAGCCAAAGAACATGAATTTCTGGTGGAAGGTCTGCTTCCGGGAAAAACGAATTTTATTGTGATGGAATTAGTTGATTCAACCGGAAATACGAGAGAGACAAAAAACTATCAGTACACAACAGCAGGCAGTCCGTCCGGCATACCACAAAAGATTACGGTAAGTGATGGCTATTCCAAATCTACGTTAGCAAACGGTATGTATTATGTTTTTCCATCCGGGACACCGTGGATTGCAGCTTATGATAATAAAGGAATTCTGCGTGATTTGATTCCGACAGAGTCATTTCATGGTCACCGCATAACGGCTTCGGATGATTGCATTCTTTATCAGATTTCAGAAGATAAGGTGGCGAAAGTATCTGCTCTTGGCAGGGTGACGGGCGTCGTTCAGATGAAAGGCTATGGGAAAATCCGTGATTTTTCTTACGACGGATATAATGAAGTATACTGGCTTGGAAAGAAGAAAAAAAATGAGTATTTACTGGCAACATCTTTCCAGACAGGGAAAACACGGGTTGTGTACCGGTTTAAGAAAGATATTCAGACCGGTTCATTAACTGTGCCGCAAAGTGGTTCGATTGGCGTGGTGGCAAAGAATCCTTCCGGGGTAATTTATTTGGATGCCATTACGGCGGCAAAACCTAAGATTTCTTTTGTTGTCGGAAAAAAGGCGGCATGGAAAAAGGTAACAGCAAAGAAAAAGATAAATGATAATAAGAAATTTACCGGTTGGAATACAAAAGAATCTATGCTTTTATCGCAGGAAAACGAAACAATACCTGCGATGTTAGTGCAGGAAGGAAATCAGTATCTTGCCGTTGAGTGGCAGGCGGATGTGGCAAAGAAGACGGTGCAGAAAAAAGCGTCGGCCACGGCAGTTGAGGCAAAAAGCGGAAGCTTGTTACAAAAGTGTGGAAATAATTATGTGATTGTTTGCGGCACGGCAGGAACCTATTTGGAAATGGGGTCCGACGGTAAAGCGATTCGCCGGTATAACTATGGAAGCGGACTGGATTCGGTGCAGAAACTGACGCTTTCCGGTATGTATTTCTATGGAATCTAAAAAAGTTGTCTATAGGAATAAAAAATGGTTGAGATTATATGCGCAAAAGATGTATAATGGGCATATGATATAAAATTACTTTTAGGAGGGTATACGCAATGAAATTTTTTGTTGACACAGCGAAAATTGAGGACATCAAAAAAGCAAATGAGATGGGGGTTATTTGTGGTGTTACTACAAATCCATCCCTGATTGCCAAAGAGGGCGGAAGAAGTCAGGAAGATGTATTGAAAGAAATCGCATCCATCGTTGATGGTCCAATCAGTGGTGAGGTAAAAGCAACAACTGTAGATGCAGAGGGTATGATTGCAGAAGGTAGAGAAATTGCAAAACTTCACGAGAACATGGTGGTTAAAATTCCAATGACAGTAGAAGGTTTGAAAGCAACAAAGGTACTTGCTTCAGAGGGAATTAAATGTAATGTGACATTGATTTTCAGTGCCAATCAGGCACTTTTGGCAGCAAGAGCAGGAGCTGCTTATGTATCTCCATTCTTAGGACGTCTGGATGATATTTCCCAGCCTGGTATCGATTTGATTCGTGACATCGCTGAAATCTTTTCCGTACATGGAATCGAGACAGAAATCATCGCAGCAAGCGTAAGAAATCCAATTCATGTTACGGATTGTGCATTGGCAGGTGCTGATATTGCTACGGTACCATATGGTGTTATTGAGCAGATGACAAAACATCCGTTGACTGATATCGGTATTGAGAAATTCCAGAAAGATTATATTGCTGTTTTTGGTGAATAATTTGGTGAGTAATAAAAAGGAGATTGATTATGAATAAGTTAGAACTTCAGAAAATGGCTGTTGAAGTTCGTAAGGGGATTGTAACTGGGGTTCATAGTGCAAAATCAGGCCACCCGGGCGGCTCCTTGTCAGCAGCAGACATTTTTACTTATCTTTTCTTTGAAGAATTGAATATTGACCCTAAAAATCCGGACAAAGCAGACCGCGACCGTTTCGTGCTTAGCAAAGGACATACGGCTCCCGGCTACTATGCAGCACTGGCAAACCGTGGATTTTTCCCGGTTGAGGATTTGACGACACTTCGCCATGTTGGTTCCTATTTGCAGGGACATCCGGATAAAAAGCATATTCCTGGTGTGGATATGTCGAGCGGTTCTTTGGGACAGGGAATTTCGGCAGCAGTCGGAATGGCGTTGTCCGCTAAATTAAGTAATGATGATTATCGTGTTTACACGCTTCTTGGTGACGGTGAAATTCAGGAAGGACAGGTTTGGGAGGCAGCGATGTTTGCCAGCCACAGAAAACTGGATAATTTTGTTGCCATCGTGGATAATAACGGCTTACAGATCGACGGTGCAGTTGATGATGTATGTTCACCATATCCGATTGATGAGAAATTTAAAGCATTTGGTTTCCATGTAATTGAAGTGGATGGTCATGACTTCGATGCCTTAAAGGCAGCTTTTGATGAAGCAAAACAGACCAAAGGACAGCCTACGGCTATTATTGCAAAAACCGTTAAAGGAAAAGGAGTTTCCTTCATGGAAAATCAGTGTAGCTGGCATGGTACTGCACCAAATGATGAGCAGTATGCACAGGCTATGGAAGAATTAGAGAAAGCAGGTGAGTCTTTATGTCAGAAGTAAAAAAGATTGCTACTCGTGAGAGTTATGGTAATGCATTAGCAGAACTTGGCGCAGAATTTGATAACCTTGTTGTACTGGATGCAGACCTTGCGGCTGCCACAAAGACCGGTATTTTCAAAAAGGCTTTCCCGGAACGCCATATTGACTGTGGTATCGCTGAGTGTAACATGATGGGAATTGCGGCAGGACTGGCAACGACAGGCAAAGTTCCATTTGCAAGTTCTTTTGCGATGTTTGCTGCGGGACGTGCATTTGAGCAGGTTCGTAACTCCATTGGTTATCCGCATCTGAATGTGAAAATCGGCGCAACACATGCCGGTATTTCCGTAGGTGAAGATGGTGCGACACACCAGTGTAATGAAGATATTGCACTGATGCGTACGATTCCCGGTATGACAGTAATTGTTCCATCGGATGATGTAGAAGCAAAAGCAGCCGTTCGTGCTGCCTATGAGCATGACGGTCCATGTTATCTTCGTTTTGGACGTCTGGCTGTGCCGGTAATTAACGATAAGCCGGATTATAAATTTGAACTTGGCAAAGGTGTTGTACTTCGTGAAGGTAAGGATGTAACGATTGTTGCAACCGGACTTCCGGTATCCAATTGTCTGGAAGCAGCAGAGAAACTGGCCGCAGACGGCATTGATGCCAAAGTGATTAACATTCATACAATTAAACCTTTGGATGAGGAGTTAATCGTGGCAGCAGCCAAAGAAACCGGCAAAATGGTAACGGTAGAAGAACATTCTGTTATCGGTGGTCTGGGAAGTGCTGTATGCGATGCATTAGCTGAAAAATGTCCGACAAAGGTTTGCAAAATCGGTGTTAATGATGTATTTGGTGAATCTGGTCCGGCAGTAGAGCTTGTTAAGAAATATGGCTTTGATGCAGACAGCATTTATGAAAAAGTAAAAGCATTTTGTAAATAAGAAAGTGTGCTATATGTGAGATGATAGAAAGGCAATAAATCAGCGGATACGCCGGTTTGTTGCCTTTTTTCAAGAGAATGGGGAGAGATATGTTATGTATACTGCTGGCCTCGGTGGACTCACCGCAGGATAAGAGAAAACTGGAGTTATTATATGAAAAATACAACCGGCTTATGTACGTCGTAGCAATGCGTGTTTTGCATCATCCGCAGGATGCAGAAGACGCCTGTTTGACGTCGTGGGAAAAGGTTATAAAAAATTTAGATAAAATTGATAAAATAGATTGTCAGAAAACGAAGAGTTTCCTCGTTATTATAGTTGAGAGGACGGCAATTGACCTTTATCGTAAGAATCAAAAGAAAAATCAAAAGGTGCAGGAGATGGATGAGTTTGAAACCAGCCCGTTTTTTTGTAAGCACGAAAGTGGTTACGGCGAAAGCGAGATGATGGAAGTGTTTCATAAGATTCCAAAACTGTATGCGGAGGTTCTGATTCTTCGTTATGTCAACGAATTAGGGGTAAGTGAGATTGCTGAACTTCTTAATACCAAGCAGAATGCGGTGTCTAAGAGAATTGCAAGAGGCATTGCAATCATTCGAAAGGAGTGGCTCGGTAATGAATGAGGAGAGTATAAAGAAATTTTTGACGACCTGTGTATATCAGGAGATGAATTCATTTCATCCATCGCAAGACGAAGATTATAATCATGAATTTTCAAAAAAATTCATGAAACGATGGAAACGTTTAAATTGGAGCGAAAAATATTTTGGCAGCCATCTGCGTCTGGCGTATACCGTCCGTAAAGCGGCAGCCGTAGTGATTGTGATTCTTTCCTTAGCTGCTGCTAATCAAGTCAGTGCGAAGGTGTTTGGTTTTAATGCATGGAAATATCTGCTTTCGTATGATTCAAAGGACAAATTGGAAGTAAGGGAGTATGTTGGTCAGAATCAGGATGAAAAAACGAAGGAGAGCCTGCCGGACGTCATTCATGAGAAACCTACATTTGTGCCGAAGGGATTTCGGTATTATTCCCATGATGAACTTTCGTCGGGAAATGCACTTTATGATGAATGGAGAGATGAAAAAGAGAATACATTACAGTATAGCCGTGGTAAAGTTAGGGAAGGAGACCAAATTTACACAGATTCTGAATATGAGCAAAAAATTAAAACAAGTGTTATGGGCTATGAGGCATATTATTATATAAAAGGAAATGAAGAATGGATTATGTGGGATGATAAGGAATATAACTATATGATTCTACTTATTAAGAAAGGAAATTATAAGGCAGAATTATTGAAAATGGCAAATAGTTTGTACCAGAAATAAAAAAATTAAAATTTTTTGTCAGATTTCCTCCTTTTGTATCGTTATTATTAGTATAACGATATATAAGGAGGATTTTTTATGATTACGAAAATCAAAAGAGACACAAAAAGAATGGTATGTTTGCTGGGAATGAGTGCATTATTTGCAGTAAATATGCAAGCAAAAGCTGCTGAGATTAGTGAACCGGCATTGGAGATTGGACCAATTTTGCAAAGTGAAAATGCTGCCATTTTGCAACCTTCGTTTTCAATTTCTTCAAGTGGCACGGCAAATGTTGAAGTGAGGGCAATGGCTAAAGGTGCGACATCAAAAATAGATGTAGAACTTAATTTGCAAAAATATACTTCAAGCACCAAAAAGTGGAAAACAGTAAAAACATGGAAAAAGACAAAAAATGCATCAAATTTGTTGTTTGCAGATAGTTATAAGTTATCAGCAAAAGGTACTTATCGATGCAAATGCACTGCTGTATTCACTAAGAGTGGGAAAAAGGAAACTATTACGAAAACAACTGGTAAAAAACAGTATAAGTAATATCATGTGTTGTGAAAATATGGGTTAAAATGACCGTTCATACCCCAAAAACGACCGTTCATGACTTTTATGTTTTATGCGATGTATTTTGTGTTATGATAGCAGACGGGAGGTGAAAGCAAAAATGAAAATTGATTTTGACTGGTTAATTATGATGCCACTAAGTTTTTTATATATTGGAATTGTATTTTATTATGTTAAATATAAGAAAAGAAAAGTTCCTTATATCATAGTATTTACTTTGTTCTTTACTTATATGGCAGAGGTACTCAAATATACCCAGTTTCCAATTTGTTTAAACGCGGATATGGAAGAACTAAACAGGCAATGTGTAAATTACATACCATTTGATTTTTTATCAATAGAAGATGTGGAGACATTTGTTTTGAATATTATTATAACCGTGCCATTTGGCTTTTTGGTTCCGATTCTTTATAAATGTGATTGGCGTAAAATAATAGTTTCCGGGATTTTATTTGGCGCTATCACGGAGATTATACAGGCAGGGGTGGAAGCTTTTGTCGGAGTTAATATGCATAGGATTGATATGAATGATGTGATTGCCAATTTTTCTGGTGTTGTAATTGGATATGCCGGTTATTGTTTGCTGCGGATTCTATTAGAAAAGATATTTCAAAATGGGAACGTGAAAATTGAATGTGAAAAATATTTGTCAGATTTTTGCTTTTTGGAACGTTATTATTAATAGGAGCAATTATTAATAAAGTTAGGAGGAGGTGAAAGAATGTATTCTATGAAGATTTACAGAGAAATGATTGAAAAAGCGTTCTTTTCTTAATTTTACACACTACATAAGAAAAGAACGCAAAAAAATAACTACAAGCTTATATTAACATAGAGAAGGAGATTTTTAAACATGAAAAAACAATTAATTAAATTTACGGTTACCCTTAGTTTGATGATGTCATTTATTGGAGCAACGGTATTTGCTGCATTGCCAAATATGTATGGAAAAAATTATTCTCAACCGAAAAACGGAAAAATTTGCAGCATTACAGCTTCTGGGGATAAGGATTTTGCTAAGACGAGAATAAAAAATACAACAAATGGTACCAGATATTATTCTGCTTATGTAAACCGACGTCATTCAAAGGATAATGCAGTAATTGAATCTGATTGTAAAGAGCAGTTAGTTAAAAGTGATAAATCAATAGAAGTATCAGTGGCTAGATATCGAAGTACTGCTGGCAGAGAACATTATCATAAAGCAATTTCTTGGAATTGTACTATGAAACCAAGTGGTGCAGGATATACAAATTTTAAGGCAGATGAATGGTCTTATACTATTAAGCAGGAAAAATAATTAGTTATTAATTACCGAACAATTCGAGTTTCGAATTGTTCGGTAATAAAAGGGAGGCATCATAAATGACAAAATCAAAAGTATTTATCTTGGCAGTAATTGTATTTTTTATTATTATGGGTGGTTTATATTTTTTACTGCCGAAGGAAGAAAAGCAGGGGGATGTTATTTCACCAACGGCCAGCCGTGTACAGGAATCGCCGAATCCGGATGATGAAACATCTGGTATTGTGAAGACGAGTAAGCAGGAAACATGGAACGTTATAAATGTTAATAAAAAGAATATTTTGGATATTAATACCTTTAACGACTTTGGGAAGAGAAGTGATTTAGTGATTCCGGCTAAATATGATGGAAAGAAAATTAATAGATTTGATATTAGTTTTTATAATGATGATGTAACAACGCTAAAAAATGTAACCATTGAGAATGGAATTGAAACTATCGGAGGTGGTTTTGCACAGTGTTCAAAACTGGAGAAAGTTGTCATTCCTTCCAGTGTAACAAAGATAGAAAAAGGTGAATTTCGTTATTCGAAAGATACGGTAACATTGTATGTTAAAAAAGGTTCTTATGCGGAAAAATATGCGAAAAAAAATAAACTTAGGTATAAATACAGCAAATAAAAGGGAGGGATAAGAAATGGTATTACAAAATTGGATTTCTTTTCTGAAGAAGCAAAAAGGGTTGTTTGCCATATTGATGGTGTCGCAGATTGTGTCATTGGTTTGCATTCTTTTTGTGTTTGGTGTTTTTCAAAATAATTTGTATGAATTATCAGCAAATGTAGATACGAAATTTTTGAATGCATCCTTTAGAAAAAGCACTGTTACAAGAGAACAGTTGACAAAGGTGATAAAAACGCTGACAGATGACTATGATTTTTCCATTGATTACATATATATTGATGCGTCTGTTAAGGGAAGTGATATAAGTTATCAGGACAGAGTTCAGTACAAAGATGGTGTTTTCTCTTATAGTGACCGCGTATTGGAAAATGTAAAGGGTTCCCTTGATGGTGAAATGGCACAGCCGGTTCATTACAAAAAGGTTGAAAAAGTAGTAGTTATCAGTCCCAATATAAAAAAAGATATCGGGCAGACTATCACTTTGGATGGAGAAAATTATCAGATAATTGGAATCAATAATGTAAATGGGGATGGCGAGATGGAAATGCCATATCTTTCATTTCCGAAAAAGGCTCATTATGATACTTTTTCTGTTGAATTAACAATGCTTCCTACACGCTCTCAGTACGACGATTTTTGTCAGGAATTAAAAGCAATCGGGGGCGAATGTGATGATTTTTATATTCAGAATAATGCTGACCGGAAAAAAGAGTATTCTATGATTGGAATCAGTGTACTTTTGGCTCTGTTAGCAGGTGGAAATATGTATATGATTTATCGTTATATTTTCCGAAAAAGAAGAATACAGTTAGCCGTGTATTCTTTGTGTGGATGCAGTAAAAGAACCGCTAGGAGAATGTTTTTTGCGGAAATTCTTCTAAATATGGTAATTGTCCTTGTTGTGGGAGTTTTAACTTTCCGTTTTTTGGTGTACCCACTGGCAAAGAATTGGTTTGCTTATCTGTTTATGATTTATGGCATTAGAGAATATGTTATGATTTGTGCCATTTTCATTTTTGTGGTGCTTCTGATTGGTTACCTGCTTTCGGGAAAGATGTCAAAGCAAACGGTAGTACAAATGCGAAAGGGGGAGAAGTGATGGTTTCACTGGCTATAAGTGCTTACATTCGGCATACAAAAAGAAATTGTTTTATTATTTTGCAATTGACTGTTTTATTTATTGTGTTATTGGTGACAGTAACAACTATTTGTGAGGAATATCGCTGGTATCGTCCGGTGGCAGACTGGAACGGGAAAAAGGGATTTGTCGTAGAGGCTTCCGGATGTCATGGTGATACAAAAGATTCGCTTACAAAAGGTATGGATAAAGTGGATTCGGTTATGAGTTTTGGTTATGGAAACGTTGTCTCTTCAAAAAATGAAGGATATTCTAATTTTTTGGCGTATCCGGATTCTTTGATTAATGATTTTAAGCCGGAATTGGAAAGCGGGGACTGGCTTGATAAAAAAGAATCAAGTGATGACGAAATTGAAATTGTTGTTTCTAAAAATCCGTACGGCTGGAAAACGGGCAGCCATATTAACCTTGGCTACTACGACGAAAATGGGGAAATACATTCCTTCAAGGCAATGGTTTGCGGAGTATTAAAGGAAGGTATTTCAGTGATTGGCTCCAATATCGGTTCGAGCCAGTTGTATCGGACGGATTACCGGGATTTGTATTCAACGTACAGTTATCAGCAGTCCGAATATGCGTTGGTTTTGATGAGGGAGAATCAGGCAATTAAAAATCATATTCCGATGACATACAATCAAAAATATATTATTGCCGTGCAGGATGATACTACGGAAAAAGAACTTTTGCAAATTGAAAACACACTGCGGAAAAATATAGCAGGATATGGTGCAAGCGATGTTTGCGTGCTATCTCCGCTGGAGCGGTTTATGAAGAATAGCAATCATGAATTTCAGCAAACTGTTATGATGTATCTGCCGGTTTTTATTTGTGTTTTGTGCATCACGATAATCAGCGTAATAAATGTTTGTACCTTGAACTTATCGGAGGATATGAGGGAGAATGCGGTATTCTCAGTTTTGGGACTTCCGTGGAGAAAAAACAGCTTATTTTCGCTAATTCAGATTATTATAACCAATGTTATCTCATTAATGTTTGTCATGATGTTTTTGATATTGGCAGAAAGGACAAAAATAAGTGAATATGTTTATATTCAGTTAGATTTTTGGTCGACGGTGTTATTGATTTTAGTTGTTGTCTGTGTATGCTTAGTATATTACTTTGTAGCATCACGAATGTTAAAGAAAAAAAATCCTGTTGAATTATTAAGGTCGGATTTATAAAGTGGAGGGTAATGTTATGATTGAAATAAAAAATTTAGTAAAGATATACAACAAAGGAAAGACAAATGAATTTTGTGCCTTGAAAGGAATTGGCCTTTCAATTGAAGAAGGAGAAATGGTGGCAATTATCGGAAAATCCGGTGCCGGAAAATCCACGTTACTGCATATTTTGGCGGCAATTGATTCTTACG